>ENA-OURS01000507-OURS01000507.1-human-gut-metagenome-genome-assembly--contig:-NODE-507-length-46381-cov-4.167940_pt1 | contig 46381 bp, 43 predicted proteins | sample MGYA00242109_ERZ509010 | MGnify/ENA primary metagenome ERZ509010 (study PRJEB26280, sample SAMEA2338774) | human gut metagenome | biome: human gut; feature: human-associated habitat; material: faeces... | reverse complement strand
GTCAAGAAACAAGCTAAATAGACCGCAATTAAGCTATGTAAAAGAAATTTTACATGCTTTTATCTAATATGTAAAAGCCTTTTGATAGACATTACTACTACGTTTGCTGTAATCTCATGGAAGAAGGAGGCATACAGAATTATGATAGCTGATAAAATTAAAAATGCTCGTACTATTCTTTATTACATAACTATCATTATAGTTGGGATTATATGCACATATAAGAAGAGAATAATATAACTTTTGTTATGATATCAAATGATTTTTTCATTTAATATAACATTGCATTGGATGAAAAAATGTGTTTGGAGATGAAAACATAATCGAATTGAAGGTTGACGATTCAAACATAAAAAGAGCTGGGTGGCATCTACCCAGCTCAATCTTCTACATGGAAGACATCTTCCACCAATAAATTAAAGTATTTAGAAATCCGTAGCATAACTCGGCAGATGGGGTGCTGTCCCCACGTTCTATCCTTTTGTCGTATTTTATTTTTTATGCGGTGGAGTTGTATTATTTGTTAAACCACCAATATAGTCTAAAGACACATCATAAAATTTAGCAAGAGTAATAGCCAACTCGAAAGGCAATTCCCGTTTGCCGGTTTCATAATTGTAGTAAGTGGTTCTGTGCATGTGAAGTAGTTCGGCAAGTTCTCTGATAGATAAATCGAGGTACAAAATATTCATCTGTAAAAATGAAAGTATCTTATATTTTACACCAGTTTACAAATTTATAAATGATAGACTTGCTGACAAATCAGCTGTTTTAAAGCCTTTGTCATAGCATTTGATTTTATATGTGTTTCGATATTTTTCACGAAAGTGGCAAAAAATATCTGGCTGCGAATGCCCTGACTTAATTCAAACCGAAACTCCTGCACACTTTTTGTGCGGTATTCAGAAAAATGTTCGTTCTGATAAGGCAGAAACTTCATGGCACAGTAACTGATATTGATCAAATTGACCAGCATTTCAATCCCTTTGCAGCTTCGTACCATATAGCTGCAAAAAGACCAGAATGTTTTCTGCTCATAGTAGCTTGTTTCAATATTCCAGCGAAATGAGTACAAAAGTAGCGGAATGTATTTCATCCGATCACCTCCAGTCTGGTTTAATGGAGCTTTTTCCTGCCATGCGTAGAAAATCTGCAGATCTTTCGGGAAAACGGTACTGAAAAACAGTCGTTTTGTACCATGTTCTTTTTCAGTGGCGGTGACATAGGCAAGGACTTCCCTATTGCCAAAGATCTTAGCGAGAACCCGGCGGACACCGGTATAATAATCACCGATCTTTTCATTGGAAAACGTAAAATCTGTTTCAACAGAAAGATGTTTTCCATGTTTGGCAGGACGTCCCCGACGACCGGTCTGTGCAGGTGCAGGATCATACATGACAGAATCAATCCTTGCATTACCGATGTAATGACCTGTGGAGGTGGTATCGGAAATGCAGATACATACAATAGAAAACTGAGTGAGAAAAAAAGATTAAATCATATGGGGACTGCGCAGATCATTATGCCAGATAATTATATTGCCTTATTTGATACTCCAACTACAGAAAAAGCAGAAAAGATTGTTAGGGAAGCCGAACCTGATATTGCCAAGGCTGCCCTGGAGAGATAGCTGCATATGCTTATCAGATATTTAAGGAAAAGGCGGAACGTACTTCGCCGGAAAAGGAAACCGAGAAAAAATCACAGAGGGAGATGTAAGAAGATGAGTAAATTCACAGTAGAAGAAATCAATTTCATGTGTGTGTTTGAGACACAGGACAGGATGGACATGATTGGGCAGATCAGACAGGTAATGCCGCACATAAAGGACAGCGACATGGAGGAGCTTGGAGAGCAGGTGTTAGGTAAGCTCCAGAACATGACCGATGAGGAATTTGCAGAAATTTCTCTGGAAGCGTCAGAATGATAATTGAACCTTGTTGAGTAAAACGAGAGTGGGCTTTGCAAAAAAAAGAAAGCGAAAATTGCTTATATTTTGGAAAGTATTGTATATAATAATATCAATATAAAAAATACGCAAAAAATACTTGCGTTTTATTAAACGAGGTGATATATTATGAGTACAATAAAAGAAAAAGGATGTGTCAGTATGAAGATTCAAGCTGTTTTGATTGATGGCTTCAAAAATTTATCAAACGTAAAAATCTCTTTTGATAATATTACTGCTCTTGTTGCGCTTAATAATTTTGGTAAGTCAAATGTGCTTTTCGGCATTGATTTTGGGTTAGCATTTATTAAAGCTACAATTGAAGATAAAAAGGAAATGATGGCAAATTCTAATTTAATTCCAATTAATTGTAATATGATTGGAAAAAATTATAAGTATGAGATGGAGGTGTCTACTGATATTCATGGTCAGGAGTATATCGTCCAGTATGGCTTTGAATTTGTATGGAAAAACAGTGAGGATATGGAGCCGGGAATTGTTTCTGAGTTTCTAAAAGTTAAGCTTAACGAGAAAGGACAGAAGTATACTCAATTAATCAATAGAACACTGGACACAGCATTATATAAGAGTTCTGAGACAGGACGATGCTCGTCAAAGATAAAAGTTGATTCTGCAGAGCTTGTTGCAAATAAACTAAGAGCCTACGATGAGTTATATTATGCAGAGATTATTACAAAGCTAAATGGAATGAAGATATATATGGAAAATAATCTGGATGCAAAGAGTTTTTATCAGCCAGACCCAATTATTCGTAAGGGATTTGAAAATGAGATGATTAACGCTGATAATCTCCCACGTATTATCTTCAATTTGAAGAAACAGAATCCAGATAAATTTGAATTGTTGAAAGATGTGTATTTTCAGTTATTTCCAGACATTGAGGATGTTATTGTAAAGAATTTCAAAATCAATGCAGATGAAAGTGACCAGTTTCCTGACGATGCGCCATTTGTATTTACGAATTCTATCTATGTATTATTTGTTAAAGATAAAAACTTAGCGAACGCAGTTAACTTTTCAATGATGTCAGATGGAGCAAAGAGAGTATTTATGATACTGACCAAGATAATTGTATCTAGTGTAAGCAATATCTCATTGATAGCGATCGAAGAGCCTGAGAACTCTGTTCATCCCGGACTATTTCAAGCATATATACAAATTATAAGTCAGTTGTTAGATGATTGTAAGGTAATTATTACTAGTCATTCGCCATATATTATCAGCTATTTAAACCCTTCTTGGATTCATGTTGGTATGAATAGAAAGCCCGGCGTGGCCGAGTTCTTTGCTTTTAAAAAATCAGGTCAGAAACAGTTGGAGAATGATGCAGCTGGATTTAATATGAGCATGGGAGACTATCTGTTCTCAATGCTTGCCGATTCAGAGAGTAACATAAGCGATTATTTGGAGTGTGATGTCGATGAGTAAATGTCTTGTACTTTTTGTAGAGGGAGATACTGAGGTCGAATTTTACAAACAAGTAGTCGCAAATGCCAGAAAGCTACACCCTGCGGGAAGATTCGATACTAATATTGAATACAGAAATGTTAGAGGTGTAGGTGGTTTTAAAAGTATTGCTCTCAGAAAATTCACAAAAGAAATCAAGCCTAAATATGGGGATGACTGTGAGTTCACAATTGTTTTATGTAGTGATACGGATGTATTTGATTTTGCACCAAAACCACCGATAAAGTGGGATGAAGTAAAGAAAGATCTTGCAAATAGTGGAGCTGCTAAAGTTATTCACGTACAGGCAAAGAGGTCAATTTAAGACTGGTTTTTATATGATATAGAAGGAATTTTAGGATTCTTGAGGCTGGGTAAAAATACAAAAGTATCAGGAAAGAATGGATACGATAAGCTCCAGCGTTTGTACAAGCAAGCCAATAAAGTTTATTACAAAGGAATACAGAGCAATGGTATGATAGAAGCTTGAATATTGAAAAAATTGCAAATGCAGTGAAAGAACAGCTGAATCCATTATATAAGGCTCTTGGAGTAGAAAAAATTAAATAATAGTATGTAAGAGCATTGCTCTTTACATAGAAAAAGCCAGAGATTAACTCTGACTAATTCCCTTGCCAAAGAAGGTCTTTGGACTTATTTTTCTCGCAAACTAATAATACCAAAGAAAGCCTTCTTCTGCAAGGAGATTTTGCAAAGGAGTAGGGTTGTTTCCTTTACTGTCAAGGAATCGGAATAATAATATTTACGCAGAAAATATCATCCATCACTTCAAATGAGATATTTCCGTGATAGTGATCCAACATATACTTAATGCTTTTTAATCCGTAACCGTGATATTCGCTGTTGGGTTTACTTGTCTGAGGCATGCCGTCCATATATTGGATTTTACCACAGAAAAAATTTTCAATATGGATGCGGACAAATCCATTTGCTTTATCGACAATCAGGGCAATGATACGCTTTTCTGGGTTTGTCACTTTAAGAGCAGCCTCAATAGAGTTGTTAAGTAAATTACCAAATATAGAGTATAAATCAGTCGTTTGCATGAATGCTAATTGTTTGCCGTCAGCCATGCAGGTAAGTTTAATTTCCTTCTGTTTGCAAATCAGGCTTTTCTCGGTAAGAATGACATCTAAGGCATGATTTCCGGTTGTTTTCATTGCATCGAAAACAGAAAGAGCATTTGTAACTTCTCCGATAAATTCATCCGTTGAATTTCGTTCCTTCATCATCGTAAGCAGATGCTTTAAGTCATGACAATACATATTCAGCATTTCAACGTTCTGTTTTGATGCTTCAAATTGTTTTTGCTCGTTATTCCAGAGCTGTTCCACGATAACCAGCTCGTTTTCGAGTCGGTTTTTCTGGAAATTTCCCATTAAAGTCATCATTGCAAAAACACAGCAGATCAGAGAATAAATACTTGTAATGATGGTCAGTGCAGGATCATTTCCGTTAGAAAAAATATCTTTGGAGGAATTTAATACAACAGTAGTTCCAAGAATAGCGATGGTTACAAGTAGTGTCTGACGATAATTTTTCTTAAAGTTGTAATTACCACGCAATTTTCTTTCAATAAAAAAATATTCGAACAAGCAGACAATGATATTAAGCAGAATGAGAAACGGAAGCGAATAAAACAAGCTGGAAATCAGGCGACTGCACAAAAATGTAATGGAGTAGGTTGCGTGTTGCATAATCATTCCAGCCAGCCACCAGTACAGAGCATCTGTGGCTGTAAATTTCATACATGCTAAAATACTGAGAAAAACCAGCAGATAAATAGTAAAATATTTCATCATATTTGAAAATTCATTGCCCGGAATCAGCCATAAAATGAGTGAGAGGTAACAGACTGCGATTGAACATAGAAAGCGCAGAGGAAAATAGGCTTTTTGGGGTTGATGTAAAAGTAATACATAAGAAGCACATAACACTTCTGTTAATACAACTCCGGGACCGAGTAATTGATTCATGATAAGTTACCTCCTATATAATTTGTCAGATCATTCATGAAATTCTTCTTTTTTGGGCGACTGATCGCTAACTGATCCGTTCCGATAAATACAGTGTTATCTTTTATCTTTGTAACATGTTTCAGATTTACCAGATAACAATTGTTACAACGGGAAAAAAGACGTGTTGGCAAAACGTGTTCGACATCGGAAAGGGAGCCTCTTGTCATGATGTTTTCTGTCTCAAGATGATAAATCAGATCGTGATTGTTAATCTCAACATAGAGCAGATCATTAATGGAGAAGCGATGCATGCCCCCTTTTGTCTGTATGATTAAGGTACGGTCATTATTTTGGGAAACGAGATGCAGCACTTTGTGCATTTTTAACGCAAAGGAATAATAATCCAAAGGTTTTAACATATAGTCAGCAGCACCAACTTCATAGCCAGTGACAGCATATTTTGAAAAATTGGTCAGAAAAACAATTACGACCGAATGATCCTTTTGTCGTATATCTTTAGCTGTTTCCATTCCATTTTTTCCCGGAACTTCAATGTCGAGAAATAGCAGATCAAACTGGGAGTGAAATTGTTCCAAAAGCGAAGCCGAATCATTGAAGCGGGTCAGTTCATAGGAAAGATAATACTCTTTGGAAAAGCGCTCCCATGCCTTACATATTCTTGCATAATCAAATTCACTGTCTTCTAATACAGCAATTTTTATCATAACGTATCTCCCAACGGAATCTTTTTTATAATTCAAGTATAACATAAATGAATATGACAAAAAAGCAATTCACGACACTTGAGTGACAGGGTACGACAAAAGTCTTGCGAAATTGTGTCATGGCAGGTATATTTCGATTCATCAGCCGATAAATGGCAAAAGAAAAACTGTTTACAGGAATTGGCGAACAGTAATAATCCAAAAGGGGGAAATGAAAATGTTAGACATCAACATTGAAGACGTGAAAAACGTCCTCATTAGCTGCAGACCATATCTGATTTTTTTGGGTATTGTACTTTTGGCAGCAGTCATTGCGCTGATTGTGTGTGCAGTGAACAAAAAATTACAAAAGAAAACAAAATATCTTGTTCGGACGCAGGCTGGAATTGTTGCGCTGCTTGCGGTTGTGATTACTGTGAACATGATTGTGACTGGACCAATGTACACACTGGTAAGTCTTGCTATGGGAGACGGAAGTATCAGTCAGGAGTCGATAGATTCTTCTTCTGAATTTGGTGTGAAGGTGGCAGAGGAAGGAATTGTTCTTTTAAAAAACGATGACAATTTACTTCCAATGACAGATAAAAAAACACTAAATGTTTTTGGTTGGGCATCTACCAATCCATGTTATGGTGGTAGTGGTTCAGGCGGAATCTCTGATGCATATCCGACAATAAGCCTTTTAGATGGTTTGAAGGATGCGGGATTTGAGACAAATGAGGAGTTGTCTTCGTTTTACACAGAATATCGTGCAGACAGACCGAGTGTTAATATGTTTGCACAGGACTGGACACTTCCGGAACCGCCGGTAGATCAGTACACAGATGAACTGATGCAGAATGCAAAAGATTTTTCTGATACAGCAGTTGTTGTATTTGCAAGAACCGGATGCGAGAATGCGGATCTTCCAACAGATTTTACAAAAGTAACATACACGAACAACTCTGAAGATTACGAGGATTTTGGCAGTGACAGACACTATTTGGAGTTAAGCAGAAGTGAAGAGAATATGCTGGACATGGTTTGTGATAATTTTGACAATGTCATTGTTGTATACAATGGTTCTAGTGTATTTGAACTTGGTTTTGCAGAGAAACACGAACAGATTAAGAGCTTAATCTGGTGTCCGGGAACTGGTCAGACCGGTTTTGAGGCACTCGGAGAGATTTTAGCAGGTGAGGTAAATCCGTCCGGAAAGACAACAGATATTCTGGTAAAGGATTTAAAAGAGACACCTTCCTATAATAATTTTGTTGTAACACCTTATGACAATATGGATGAACATGGAGTTACAAATGCTTTTAATCCAGAAGAACTGAAGGTACCTTCTTTTGCAAATTATGTAGAAGGAATTTATGTAGGCTATCGTTTTTATGAGACTGCAGCAGCCGAAGGTTTCTTAAATTATGAGGATGCGGTATCCTATCCATTTGGCTATGGAATGAGCTACACATCTTTTGAACAGAAGATGGGCGACCTGAATGTAGATGCTGATGGAAATATCACGGTAGAGGTTACTGTAACAAATACAGGCTCTGTTGCAGGAAAAGAAGTGGTTGAACTTTATTACAATCCACCATATATAAATGGTGGAATTGAAAAATCAACAGCAAATCTGATCGCATTTGATAAAACAGAGCTGTTAGAGGCAGGTGCAAGCGAGACAGTCACACTTTCTTTTACAGCAGAGGATATGGCGTCTTACGATACATATAATCATGGATGTTATGTTTTAGAGGCAGGAGATTATATTATTTCGTTGCAGAGTGATTCTCATAACGTGATAGATTCTAAAACCTATAATGTAGCAGCAGATATTGTATATGACGAGAGTAACCCACGTTCTACAGATGAGACCGCAGCAGTAAATCAGTTTGGCTTTGCAGAAGGAGATGTGACTTATCTTTCCAGAGCAGACGGCTTTGCTAATTATACAGAAGCAACTGCAGCTCCATCTAATAGAAGTATGAGCGAAGAAAGCAAAGCACAGTATCTTGACAACTCAAATTATAATCCAGAGGATTACAATAATCAGAATGATGTAATGCCTGCAACAGGAGCTGATAATGGTGTGCAGCTTGTTGATTTAAGAGGTCTGGATTACGAAGATGAACTCTGGGATACATTATTGGATGAACTGACTGTAGATGAAATGTCAAATCTGATTGCATTTGGTGGATATCAGACAGCAGCAATTGACAGTATCGGAAAGGTTGCAACGACAGACTGTGACGGACCGGTAGATATTTATAATAACTTTACAGGAGTAAGCTCTATAGGACTTCCGGCAGTAGTCATGCTTGCATTTACATGGAATACAGATATTGCACAGGAATATGGTGAGTGCATCGCATCTATGGCAGATGAGATGAACGTTAGCGGTTGGTATGCACCATCTATGAACATGCACCGTAATTCTTTTGCAGGACGTAACTTTGAATATTATTCCGAGGATGGATTTATAGCAGGAAAACTGGCTGCAAGTGTCGTACAGGGATCCAACAAATATGGCGTTTATGCATACATCAAGCATTTTGCATTAAACGATCAGGAGACAGACCGCTGGTATAAAAATAGTATGTGGTGCAACGAGCAGACAATCCGTGAGATTTATTTAAAACCATTTGAGACAGCAGTGAAAGAGGGGCATGCAACAGCAGTGATGTCTTCCTATAACTATATCGGACCTGTATGGTCAGGCGCATGTGCTCCGCTTCAACAGACCGTGCTTCGTGACGAGTGGGGCTTCCGCGGAATGGTTATCACCGATTATTTCCTCTCTGCAGGTGGCGCAATGAACTCTGATCAGGCAATCCGCAATGGCTCTGACTTAATGTTGACAAATATTGATGCAGGAACCAATAATTTGCAGGATACCACAAGTGCAACAGGTGTACTTGCTATGAGAAATGCAACACACAATATTTTATATACGGTTGTAAACAGCCGGGCTTATGATGGCGATAATTTAAATTCGGGAATGCCAGCATGGGAGATCATGATGATCGTGATCGATCTTGTCATTGCAGCACTTCTTGTATTATTGGAGGTATTTGTAGTAAGAAAAGGATATAAGAAGAGAAAAGAGACAATCATCGTTACAGAGAGTGAGAAATAATTGTAAAAAATAGCATACACTTCTTTTGTAAGAAACATGGAATCCTCCCAAGGAAAAAGTGATTACAAAGGAGTTGTGATACCCCGGCAGAATAGTAATCTGCTGGGGATTTTTTGCTGGCAGCAAGATTGTATTTCATAAGGGAATCCGCTATACTATAAATAATAGTGTAGCGGATTTTTCTTGTGCGCCCAGCGGCGCACGCTTGGAGGATTTTTTGGCAGATACATTAAAATTACTGGTAGGAATTGATAATTTTGAAGAAATCAGAAAATTGGGATTTTACTATATCGATAAAACAAAGCTGATAGAGCAGCTTTTATATAAACATTACGAACAGAAGGTAATCATTCTTATCGATAAATATGATGTTCCGTTAGACGATTACCGCAGATGAGAAGATAGTAGATTATTATGAAATTATCGTGACGGATTTTGCAGGAAATCGTGCTAAGAAGAATCTTACGAGCCAATATAGTTTATTGACTTGGTTTCATACAAGTATTGATAGAAGTTCATATAGACAATATTATCAATGATTTTTTTAATATATGCCACAAATCTTGAAAATTTCTTGATTTGTGGCATGATAAATACAAACTTAGTGAATTTTGAAGACACCTTTTTTCTTGAAAATATAATTTATAATGAGCTAAAAGCAAGAGACTATGAAGTCTTTACAGGAAAAACATATAAGGGTGGAATGGATTTTGTTGTAATAAATGGAAGAAAGAAATGTTTTATTCAGGTGGCATATTAATATTGTTGATTTTCTTTTGGACAAGAAGGATATTAATTTATCATAGTTCCACAAATTTGGTAAAAAACATAGGAAAAAGTTCAATAGGAGTCTGGAAGACCGGCATGAAGTATCACAGGCATATAAGATTTGATTCACAGCACAAGAAATTGATATGAAAAATAAAATAATCGGATGATTTTCAGAAGACCATAATTGAGGATACAAATAACAAATGTTATTATAATTGTGTGAATGACATAAAATAAGTGATTCAGAAAAAAGGAAATAGAGAATCGATATGTGTGAAACTAAAACTTTAGATTATTATAATAAGAATGCCAGCAGTTTTGCAGAAGCAACAGTGGATGTGGATTTTTATGACACGCAGAAACATTTTCAGAAATTGTTGCCTGAGCAGGGATATATTCTTGATTTTGGGTGTGGTTCAGGAAGAGATATTAAGTATTTTCTGAGTCAGCATTTCCAAGTTGATGCAATCGATGGTTCAGAGGAATTGTGTCGTATTGCAAGTGATTATACAGGTATAAAAGTTAAAAAAATGCTATTTAAAGAACTGGAAGAAATAGAAAAATACGATGGAATATGGGCTTGCTCTTCAATACTTCATCTTCCAAAGAGAGAACTTAAAGCAGTGTTTGAAAAAATGGTAAAGGCATTAAAAAAAGATGGTATCATTTATACATCCTTTAAGTATGGCGATTTTGAAGGAGAGAGAAATGGGCGGTATTTTACAGATTTTACAGAAGAGAAGTTTAATGAATTTGTCCAGGATATAGAAAATGTTAAATTAAAGGAAGAGTGGATTACATGTGATGTAAGACCAGGCCGTGGAGAGGAAAAATGGCTGAACTTAATACTGCAGAAGAATTAGATGATATTAATGAATTAGAATATGGGACGGATGCACTTACTGGAGGCCAGGATAAGAGGATGTATCTGTATTATCAGCTGCTAAATAGTTTAAAAAGAGCTGATAGCGTGGATATTGTCGTTTCTTTTCTGATGGAATCTGGTGTCAGAATGCTGCTTGGTGAACTTGACAATGCGTTGAAGCGGGGAGCAAAAATCAGAATCCTTACAGGAAATTATCTTGGTATAACACAGCCATCAGCATTATATCTTATCAAGCATAAGCTTGGGGAACAGGTAGATCTGCGCTTTTATAATGAAAAAAATCGATCATTTCATCCAAAATCATATATGTTTCATTATAAGGATTATAGTACAATCTACATTGGCTCATCAAATATTTCCAAGAGTGCACTGACATCTGGTATTGAGTGGAATTACCGATTTAGCAGCAAAACAGATTCTCATAACTATGAAAAATTTTACAATACATTTCTTGATCTGTTTGAACATCATTCCATAGTAATAGATGATGATGAACTAAAAAGATATTCAAAAAACTGGCACCGCCCGGCAGTATCAAAGGATCTGGACAGGTATGATTTGCAGGATGACGAAACTACAAATAATCTTGCATTATTTGAACCAAGAGGAGCACAGATAGAGGCTTTGTGTGCATTGGAAAATACCAGGGCAGAGGGGGCAGGAAGAGCCTTAGTTCAGGCTGCGACAGGCGTTGGAAAAACATATCTTGCAGCATTTGATTCAAAGGATTATGAAAGAGTATTGTTCGTGGCGCATAGAGAAGAAATCTTAAAGCAGGCAGCACAATCTTTTAAAAATGTCAGAAATTCAGATGATTATGGTTTTTTTGACGGAGAAAGTAAATGTACGGATAAATCTATGATCTTTGCTTCGGTTGCAACACTAGGCAGGAGTGAATACCTGAATAATAAGTATTTTGCTTCAGATTATTTTAATTATATTGTAATCGATGAATTCCACCATGCAGTTAATGACCAGTATCAAAGAATTGTTAATTATTTTAAGCCGCAGTTTCTGCTAGGGTTAACAGCGACTCCAGAGAGAATGGATGGCAGGAATATTTATGAAATCTGTGATTATAATGTGCCGTATGAGATTTCATTAAAAGAAGCAATCAATAAGGGAATGCTCGTCCCATTTCATTACTATGGAATTTTTGATGATACTGATTATTCAAAGCTGCATATTGTAAGGGGAAGATATGATGAAAAAGAATTGAATGAAACCTATATCGGAAATGTTCACAGATATGAGTTGATTTATAAATATTACTGTAAATATGGTTCAAGGCAGGCTCTTGGATTCTGTTGCTCCAAGGAGCATGCAAGAGAGATGGCGAGAGAGTTTTCATCAAGAGGAATACCGTCAGTGGCTGTATTCAGTGATGCAAGTGGGGAATATACTGAGAAACGGAATGTGGCAATACAGAAATTAAAGAATGGCGAAATAAGAGCGATTTTTTCTGTGGATATGTTTAATGAAGGCGTTGATATCACATCAGTTGATATGGTAATGTTCTTAAGACCTACGGAATCTCCAATCGTTTTCCTTCAGCAGCTTGGAAGAGGACTGAGAAAATGCAGGGGAAAAGAGTTCCTGACTGTGCTTGATTTCATTGGTAATTATGAGAAAGCGGGCAGGGTGCGTTTCCTTCTGGAAGGAAAGTCTGACATGTATAGAGAGGGCTGTCATTTATCAGATACTTTGCGATTTCCGGATGACTGCATGGTGGATTTTGATCTGAAGCTGATTGATCTTTTTGCTGAAATGGATAGAAAACATTTAAAGCTTAAGGATCAGGTAATTAATGAATATTTCAGGGTAAAAGATCTGCTTGGAAAGCGTCCGACAAGGCTGGATCTGTTTACATATATGGATAATAATATTTATGAAACCGCAATCACACACTCCAAAGATAATCCATTTAAAAGATATCTGGAGTTTCTCAATGATTTGGGAGAACTAAGTCAAATAGAAGTAGAATTTTACAAAGGAATTGGAAGAGAATTTATCAGCCTGCTCGAAAACACGAACATGTCAAAGGTATACAAGATGCCTGTGCTTATGGCATTTTATAATAACTCGGATGTGCTGATGGAAGTATCAGAAAAACAGCTCCTTTCAAGCTGGAAAGAATTTTTCTCAACTGGAACAAACTGGAAAGATCTTGATAAAAATATGACATTACAGAAGTATAAAGATATTTCAGATAAAGATCATTTAAAGAAAATTCTTGCTATGCCGGTACATTTCCTATTGGAATCCGGGAAAGGATTTTTTGTTAAAAATGACGATGTGACATTGGGTTTAAGGGAAGAATTGCGTCCGCTAATTGATAATCCTGTTATGATCCGGCAGATGAAGGATGTGATAGATTATAGGACAATGGATTATTACCAGAGAAGATATAGGGAGAGGCAGAATGAATAGTTAATATGGTCAAATTCAACCGATTTAAACCGATAATTCAACCGATCGAATCAGCAATATTTTTTATAATTTGAAAATAGATAAATTTTACAAATAAGCATGAAACGAACATGACAGTTAGGATGACATATGAAAATATTATCAAAAAATGCTTCGGACACCGAAACAAAAGATACATGTAATAATGACAAATACCATACCCCCGAACAGGCATTAAAAATTTTGTTTGGATATGATTCATTCAGGACGGGACAGAAATCTGTGATCGACAGTATCCTGGCGGGGAGAGATGCGTTTGCAGTCATGCCGACAGGCGCAGGAAAATCTGTGTGCTATCAGATCCCGGCGGTGATTCTGCCGGGAATCACCTTGGTGGTTTCGCCGCTTATTTCACTTATGCAGGATCAGGTCAAAGCATTAAATGAGGCAGGAGTGCCGGCGGCATTTATCAATAGTTCGCTTTCTGAAAAAGATTATAATGAGACGATCAGGAGAGCGAGACAGGGCATTTACAAAATTATTTATATAGCGCCGGAGCGGCTCGTCACAGAGGGCTTTCTCGCTCTTGCAAAAAGCGTACCTATTTCAATGGTGACAGTGGACGAAGCACACTGTATCTCACAGTGGGGGCAGGATTTCCGCCCAAGCTACATGAAAATTGTTGAATTTGTCAAAACATTGGAGAAACGTCCGATCATCAGTGCATTTACAGCTACGGCAACAGAAACCGTCCGCGAAGATATTATCTGCACGTTAGGGCTGCAGAATCCTTTTACATTGGTAAATGGATTTGACAGGGAAAATCTGTTTTTTCAGGTGGACAAGCCTAAGAATAAAGAGCAGTATATTTTGAAATATATTTCCGGGCATAGCGGTGACAGTGGAATTATCTATTGTGCGACAAGGAAAAACGTTGATAATATATACGAACTGCTTAAGGGCAAGGGCGTTTCTGTGGGAAAATATCATGCAGGAATGAGTGCCGAGGAGCGGAAAAAAATGCAGGATGATTTCGTATTCGATTACACGAGTATTGTCGTTGCAACAAATGCGTTCGGAATGGGAATCGATAAATCGAATGTCCGTTTTGTCATTCATTATAATATGCCGCAGAGTATGGAAAATTATTATCAGGAGGCAGGAAGAGCCGGTCGTGACGGACTTGACGCTAAGTGCATTCTTTTGTTTTCGCCGCAGGATATTGTGATCAACCGGTTTTTATTGGATCATAAGGAAATGCAGGATCTCGATCCGGCAGACAGGGAGACAGTTAGGGAAAGGGATGTCCGCCGTTTGCAGGTGATGGAACGATACTGTTACACAACAGAATGTCTGCGCAACTATATTTTAAAATATTTTGGGGAAAATCCGGAAAAACCATGTCAGGACTGCGGCAATTGTCTGCGTGAATTTGAAACTCTGGATATGACAGAAGCAGCCAAAAAAGTGATCAACTGCGTATACGAAGCGAAGGGAAGATACGGAAGGCAGATCATCATTGACACTGTTGCCGGAGCTAAGACGGCGAGGCTGGAGGAAATAGGAGCTGTTCGTTACAAATCATACGGCGTTCTGGCAGGAACGAACAAGAATCTGTTAAGACGTTTGATCGAACAGTTGGTATTAGAGGGATATCTTCGCGTGGGGGATTATCAGGTTCTAAAACTTGGCGATATCAGTGGTCTGAAAAATCCAGAGGCTTCTGTTTTCGTTAAGATCACAGATGAAGACAAACAGCCGGAAAAGACAGCCAAAACGAAAAAGAAAGCAAAAAGTGTGGAAACACTTACATCTTCCGGCTACAAGCTGTTTGAACGTCTTAAGAAACTCCGCCTTGAAATTGCACGTGAGGAAAGCATGCCGCCGTATATTATTTTCAGTGACAAGACCCTGATCGATATGGCAGCAAAAATGCCGGCTTCCAAGCCTGAAATGCTGGACGTTTCAGGTGTGGGCGAAAATAAATTTGCGAAGTATGGAGAGCGGTTTCTTGAGGTAATTGAGGAGTATAGGCGGGAAGTGGGATAGAAATCTATAGATTTATAAAATAGCATGGTAGTTATAGGAATGTACTTATAGTAATTCTTAATTGCAGAGCATCGCACAACATACTCAGAAAAACCGGCTAATCAAGGAGAAAACAAAATTATGATAAAAATCCTATTCATCTGCCACGGCAACATCTGTGTGATTGCCTGAAATGCCTGTGAAATCAATACTTTAAGAAAATGACAGGGTGAATTTACCCCTGTTTTACCCCTAATAATTATAGGACTACCCGATGATGGAGGTTATGAAAATAATTTCATAGAGATAATATAATATATGATATAAAAAACATAATTATTGACAGCTTGGCTATCAAGATTGCGGCTTTTAATTTATTCGTTTTGCAGTTGAAAGGACTTACTTTTTGAAATATACTGAAAGCAATGATGTGTAGATAATATATGCATAAATTGTTGCTAAAGTGAATGCGGTGTTTATACAGAAATCAGATGTTTCGGCAAGAACAAAGAAAAAAATTAATCCGGATGAGTGCTTGTAGGAGATATTATCGAAAGTCTGTAGAGTGCACCGGAGTGTTTTCAGAAACTGTAGTAGCAGTTGAAATAAACTATACTTATAAGGTGAAAATATCCGTTGAATGGAGGTGGAATGTATAATTGAAATATTTATTTTGGAATACTCATAAAAATGATGATATAAATGATGTTCTTAGTGAACTTATTATCGAAAATAACATTTCCATGGTATTGTTAGCGGAATATGCAGCCAATGCAGATGAACTTATAAATAAATTAGCTGCACGAGATATAGATATGTTGCAGTATGGAAGTTGCTCTGAACGAATAAAAATGTTCGGAAGAATAGAAAATATTCAATATAGGATGGATTCTGATCATGCAGTAATACGTATTATCAATGATAAAGACATACTTTGTTGCATTCATTTGAATAGTAAAATATATTCTGACCACGAAGAGATTAGAGAAATTCATATGGATCAGATTATAAAAGACATTCAAAATGTAGAGAGGGAACTACAGTCAGAAAATACGATTGTAGTTGGCGATTTTAACATAAATCCATATGATGCTAGTCTTATTAATGCAAGATATTTTCATGGAATTCCAATATATGAAGAGGCAAAAAAAAAATCGAGAATAATTGCAGGAAAAGAATTTTATATGTTTTATAATCCCATGTGGAATTTACTTGGAGATGCACAAGAGCCATATGGAACATATTATTACGCTGGAAATGATCCGATAAATACATATTGGAATATATATGATCAAGTAATTATTAGACCTGCATTAAGGGCACGTTTTGTAGAAAATAGTCTTAGAATAATAAAAGAAACTAAGACACGGTTTTTATTAGATAGTAATGGTCATCCAGACAAGAAAATTAGTGATCATTTACCTATAGTTTTTGAAATAAAGGAGGATTGATTATGAGCAAAAAACTTAATTTGAGCGGAAAACTAGATTTTACGGACATTGACTTAACTGCACCAGAAGTTGTTATCAATGAATTGCTAGAAGAATTGCCAGCAGAAACAAATGGCTTGATTTGTGGTAAGATTCAATCTTATAGTGGTCATGTAATGTCATACAAGACTAGAGGGATATCATCGTTAGCATTGGCTTTGGATACCACATCAGACAGAGATGTTGATATACAGAACGATTTGGGAAAAATGGGAACAGAAATTCACAAGTTTGAATGTTATCTGTATACTCCAGAATATGAAAGTTATCGTTATAGAATGTTTTTTGTAAAGTATAATGTTTCAAATTATCCAGTAACAGTTGTTCTCGAAGAAAGTATTGCAAAAAGTATATCTGGAACAAGTGGAGAATATATTTATACTTGTGATACCCGAAATGAACTTGAAGAATTGGTTGTAAATGTTTTGACATCGAAGCGAATAATTACAGTCATGCAGGAATTGATTCGTGTAAACCAATCAAAAAGAAATTTAGAGAAGACAACGGAAACTACTACAGATGAAGAAAATGGTTAATCAAATATAATAAATGCTGTAAGTCACGGAGTATGAAAAACGCATAAAATTAAGGCTTTTAGAAACGAACCTGAATTACCCTGTTTTGCCCCTAATAATTATAGGACTACCCGATAAGGAAGAATCCCTTAGCTGAATGAATAGGCTGAGGGATTTTTCCTTATTTTAATACTTGAATACATCAAAATAATATTGAAAAAATCAATATATTCAAGTATACTTATTTTTAGTAAATGGGCTACAGAGCTATGAAACTGTAACGAGTTTATTATTAGGGTAGGAAGGATCAACTATGACTGTAAGCTATAATAAATTATGGAAAAGACTTATAGATTTAAATATGAGCAAAACTCAGCTTAGAGAAAAAGCTGGTATAACAACAAATGCAATAGCAAAGATGGGAAAAAATGAGAATGTTTCGACAGAAATCATATGTAAAATATGCAAAGTATTGGAATGTCAGGTAGAAGATGTAATCGAATTAGTTGATGAAGAAGAAAAAGAGGTATGTTAGTATAGAAGAGTCCGTTTTATGGGACACATACTATGATATTATTAGAGAAAAAGTAAAGAGGTAATTGAATGTATACAAGTATAGAGCTTTTTGCTGGAGCTGGCGGATTGGCATTAGGAGTCGAAAAAGCGGGATTTAATACATTAGGTTTAATAGAATTTGATAAGGACGCAGCGGATACATTAAAGAAGAACAGACCAAACTGGAATGTTATAAATGATGATATTGCAAATATATCGTGTCTGGATTTGGAAAAGTATTTCTCTATTAAAAAGGGAGAGCTAGATCTTCTCTCAGGTGGTGCACCTTGTCAGGCATTTTCATATGCAGGAAAAAGGCTTGGGCTTGAAGATGCAAGAGGAACCTTATTTTATCACTATGCGTTATTCCTTGAAAAATTGCAACCTAAGATGTTCCTGTTTGAGAATGTCCGAGGATTGCTTACTCATGATCACGGAAAGACTTATGCAACAATGCTGGATATTTTTACAAGAGCGGGTTATACCATTGACAAACAAGTATTAAATGCATGGAATTATGATGTACCACAGAAAAGGGAACGACTTATTACCATTGGAATTCGTAATGATTTAGTAGGAAAGACCGAATACAGATTTCCGAAAGCACATAGTTATAAACCAGTTCTTAGGGATGTCCTTTTGGATTGTCCAGATGGCCCGGGGGTTCCGTATGGAGAAAAAAAGAGAAAGATTTTTGAATTGGTTCCAGCTGGTGGATATTGGAGAGATATAGATCCGGCAATTGCCAAAGAATATATGAAGAGTTGTTGGGATATGGAAGGCGGAAGAACTGGAATTTTGAGAAGAATGAGTTTGGATGAACCATCTTTAACCGTATTAACATCTCCATCCCAAAAGCAAACAGAAAGATGTCATCCATTGGAAGCAAGGCCTTTTACTGTTAGAGAAAATGCAAGGTGTCAGACATTTCCAGATGATTGGGAATTTTGTGGAAATGTATCGGCTCAATATAAACAGGTAGGAAATGCTGTCCCAGTTAATTTAGCATATGATATTGCAAAAGAAATCGCAAATTCGCTAGATATGCTTGCGGAAAATCAGAAAGTAAAGGAGGCAATGTAATGGATTGGAAACTGAAATTTATAAGTCAGGAAAACTTTGTTAAACATGTGGAAGCGACAATTGACAAGTATGGGGAAAAACTGGAATCTTTTGATATTAAGCGGTTTAACAAGAATATTATTGATCCGATTAAGTTGATATTTGATAAAACAGTATATCAGTCAACTTGGGAAGAAATGGTGGGAAACGAGATATTCCGACAAAGGGACAAATCAAATAATAACGATATCGGATATTTTCATCAGACAATATTTCAGTACATGAAAAATTGTCATGTGCCTGAAAATGGTAAAGAAGGCGGATGGGATGTTATCTATGAAAACGCAGATGGAATTCAATTGCCAGAGGGTGATGTAGTACATAAGATTTATGTTGAGATGAAGAATAAACATAATACGATGAATTCTGCATCTACCGGAAAGACATATATGAAAATGCAGAACCAATTATTGAATGATGATGATTGCGCATGCTTTCTGGTAGAGGCGATTGCGCAAAAATCACAAAATATTACTTGGAATCCAACAGTTGATGGTAAGAAGATTTCTCATAAACGTATCAGAAGAGTAAGCATAGATCAATTCTATGCACTTGTAACAGGAGAAGAAGATGCATTTTACCAGATGTGTATGGTACTTCCGGAAGTTATAGAGTCCGTAGTGGCAAAGGGTGGAGATGTTAAAGTCCCACATGATACAGTTGCAGAGGAGTTGAAAAAGATTGCAGAAATGTCAGGAGAAAAATCAGAGAATCTTGCAATGGCTCTTGCTGTCTATATGCTTGGATTCAGTTCATATATCGGATTTTCGGGATTGATAGAAGGAAAGAATTCTGTTGATGAGAACTTCTTGAAAAGAATTTATGCATATGCAAAGGAATTGAAGTAGAGAAAACTATACTATTTTAGAAGAAAAAAGTGAACGAATGGTATATAAATTTGCGGGAATTGCTTATATGATGATAAAAGGTGATTATTATGGAGATACAATTTGAAGATTTAGACAAATCAGATTTTTTTATTGATTGTATATATAAAGGTGGAAAGGCTCCTAATATGTCATCAGAGCCATTTCATAAACTGATTCCGGGATGTGAAAATGCTGGAGGATTTAGAAAGAAACTTCGTGAAGATGGCTCAGGAAAGTATGCGTATATTGTTTTGTATACTTCAATGGAGGAACTAGAATGGCCTGATTATTTGGATGAAGAGACAGGGATATTTCGATATTATGGAGATAATAGAGAACCTGGTCGAGAATTAACAGATACGAAAAAAAAGGGCAATAAAATATTAGAAATGGCATTTTCTCTTTTGAATGAAGGGAAGAATCTTGAAGATATGCCCCCGTTTTTAATTTTTAAGAAAGCCGGAAAAGGAAGAGATATTCAGTTTTTAGGACTTGCTGCGCCAGGTAATCCCAAGATTTCTCCAGATAGGGATCTGGTAGCATTTTGGCGAACTGTTAAGGAAAATAGATTCCAAAATTACGAAGCATATTTTACTGTATTGGATACAGGAGAAAAACCTATTTATAGAAAATGGATTGAATCATTAATTTATGATCATGAAAATAATTTGAAGTATGCTCCTGAGGCATGGGTGAGATTTGTAAAGCAAGGAAGAAATGGAATTACGCCATTAGCAGCACCTAGAATGCATAAAATTCCCAATAGATTTGAACAACTTCCAGCGGGAAGTGATACGGAAGGGCTCTTATGTCTGGATGCTATTCGTAATCACTATAATAGCTTTAATCAGGGATTCGAAGCTTGTGCCACAAATATTGTAAGCAAAATGGATTCGCATTTTGTAGATTTTTCACTTACAAGACCATGGAGAGATGGAGGGCGTGATGCACTTGGATTTTATTCCATAAGTGCAGGTGGGAAAGTGAATGCGTCGCTTAAGATTGATTGTGCACTGGAAGCTAAGTGTTATTCGCCTAATAATGGAGTGGGTGTTAAAGAAATGTCTCGGTTGATATCGAGAATTAGATATAGACAGTTTGGAATAATGATAACAACTAGCTACGTGGATAAACAGGCATATCAAGAAGTTGTAGAAGATGGACATCCTATTCTTATAGTGACAGCTACCGATATTGCACAAATCCTTAGGGAAAATGCGATTAATTCTTCAAATATAAATGAGTGGTTAACTTCTATTGATAGACAGGATAACAGGCTTATTGAGTATTACAAACGTGTAAATGAAATGGCATTGAGGAAGTGACTTGCTGAAGCCTATATTGAAACTATTTGGGAGGGGTTATTTTGCATAATACAGAACTTAAATTTGAAGATATGAAACACGGAATAGATAAAGCGGGTGGATTATTTTATCAATATCGTCCATGTAGAAGAGATGTTGCAACAATATATGATATAGAAAATATAAGACATGGAGTGGTATATGCGCAAACACCATTAAATATGAATGATCCGTTTGACTCGATGATAGGATATTCACCTGAAAAAATGTATGAAAACTGCATTTCTATGCTTGTGGAAGAATTGAACATTGAAGACGAAAGTTTCAAATTTATAATTTCACAGTTTCTTAAGTACAAAGCAGTAGGAAAATTGGCAGAATTTATATGCATGCTTAATGATTTGAAAAAGTATCTTTTTTCAAGGCAAGTAAGTATGCATCAGGTTAATGTACCGATTATCATATTTATTCGTCAAAATCTAAATACTTTATATGCTAAATGCCCGAAAAAAATAAAAGGGGTTTTGTCAAAAGAGGTATTTGCAGCATTTTTGTTGATTGTAAGCGATATGGAAAGTGTAAATATAACAGAAGATAATTTGGCGGATATGCTTAAGCTGGATAATGTTTTGGATGAATTATATGAAAAAGCGGTAGATATTAAAGATAATGTATATATACCAACTTTAAGAACTTTTTTGTCTAAATTGACAGTTTCTTGTTTTAGCGTGAGTGGATGGGATAATCAGCTAATGTGGTCACATTATGCAAATTCCTATGCTGGAATATGTATAGAGTATGATTTCAATCAAATTAAAGATGTTATAGGTTTTATTTACCCAGTTGAATATACTACAGAAAGACCTACGCTCTCATTGCAAGATTTAGGAGTGGCAGGTTTTAACTTAGGTTCAGAAGCAAGCGTCAGATCATGTGAACCAAATATGGGAGCTATCTTATCATATTTGCTGGCAAAAAATGTTTGTTGGAATTATGAAAAAGAATGGAGAATAATCAATGTAGGTGAAGAAAATACACCATTATTTATTGATTTGCCGTTTGTTAAGTCTATTACTTTTGGCATGAATATGGATCCTATTTGTAAGCAATTATTATGGGATGTATGTAAAGAAAAAGGAATTGAATGTTTTGAAATAGAAATTGGAACAGAGAATTATGAATTAAGAAGAAAATATCTTTCAAAAAAAGATTTTACTTATGATATAGATCTTGAACTTAATTATATTGACATATTGACGAAACAGATTTCGGCTGCTTCTGAACGTATAGGTAAAATGGGGGAAAATATTGAGAATGAAATTGAAAATAAAAATTTTTCAAATGTTAGCCCAATGCTTTCAGATACTCTTGATATGTTGTCTAATTCGTATTATTTAAAAATATCTCTTAATCGTATATGTGAACATGAAACGGAAGAACTTTCATCAACTGGAATGCCTAATGAAATATTGAACAATATTTCGTTAGTGGACACTTTCGTTTCGCAAGCGAAAGAAATGTGCGTGGCATTAAAAGAAAACATGCCCATTTTCTTACTTGGAGGTTTAATTAAAGGTCATGAGTATACAATAATAAATAAACAATTAGGCGATATACATGAATTAGTTGGAAAGTTTGAAAATATAGAGTGGAATTCATTTTGCATAAAAATTGTATCAGAAGATACAGAAAATAATAGTGAGTATTCTGAAGTAGACGATGTGGTTAAAATATCAGAGTAATTGGAAGTAGTACTTAGGAGAAATCTGAGGTGACTCTATAAACAAGTTAGACTGCTTTATTGAGCCTGTTAATCCCTTAGTCACTAAGGGCGCACTTCTATACCTACCCATACGGCAGGTGATGTGCGCCCTCATTTTATTTCGGGAGTTGCGGGATAAATCCCGGTCAAGGCTTGAATAATCGTAAGCGCAAAATAATTCAACGGATTGCCCTAAATTCGAGAAGCTCTCATAATAAGCATTAGGAAATGCTAGTGTTTTACTATACTTCTGTTTGCTGGATGCTGGCATTTTACTCTAATTATCATGAGGTAAAAACTATGAGATCACCAAGAGTACCAGCCGAGGAACAATACCGCCTGATCATGGAATGCCGTAAAAGTGGATTGTCTGATCACCAGTGGTGTCTGAACAATGACATAAATCCGGGCACCTTTTATAACTGGGTAAGTCGTCTCCGTAAAAGTAACAGCGTAGATATTCCTGATAAAAATCCGGTATCAGCTTATGTACCTACTGATCAGGAAGTTGTAAAAATCGAAATGAATTCGCTTTCGGCTTCAAATGCCATTGATAAAAGCACTGATGTCTCCGTAATGGAGCTGGTGACAGGAAACACGGGGCTTCGCATTCCGAACGGAACTGATCCAATGCTTCTTGCCAAAACAATCCGGATACTTACGGAGCTTTCATGCTAGGCGATATCACAGCTGCCGGCGAGCTTTATATTGTGACTGGGTACACCGATATGAGAAAGTCGATCGACGGACTGTGTGCAATTGTTGAAGACCAGCTTCACATGGATCCAAGACGCAGTGCTCTTTACCTGTTCTGTGGAAAACGCGGTGACAGGGTAAAGGCACTTCTATGGGAAAATGATGGTTTTGTACTCCTGTATAAACGCATGGAAGTAAAACGCAGGTTCCGCTGGCCACGTTCAAGCCAGGAAGTGCGTCAGCTTACATGGCAGTAAGTGCAAAAGACTCAAAACTTCTTGAGTAGAAGGATCTTATCAGCCAACTGAATACAACCATTGCAGCCCAGACGGAACTGATCCAGTCATTAAAGAAGGATCATGAAGCTGACCGTGAGCAGATACAGAATCTTCTGGCACAGGTTGATTATCTTACAAAGAAACTGTTCGGCACATCAAGTGAAAAGATGAAAGATGTGGAAGGTCAGTTAAATCTGTTTGATGAAGCTGAGCAGGAAGCTGATGTTGATCTTAAGGCACCTGCTATTAAGGTTCCTGAGCATACACGCAAGAAAAAACGTACTCTTGAGGAACTTTTTAAAGGAGTTCCATCTCGTGATGAGATTATTTCACTTCCTGAAAATAAGAGAGTCTGTGATGAGTGTGGTGCTGCCCTTGAACCTATAGGCAAAGAGTTTGTACGGCATGAATTCCGCTTTACCCCTGCAAAAGGTGAAGTTGTAAACATTTACCGTGAGACATACAAATGTCCGGCATGCTCTACAGCCGATGCAATGGAAGAAAATATAAAGTTTGTAAAGGCTGCTGTCCCGGAGGCACTTATTCCAAACAGCTATGCTTCAGGATCAGCTGTTGCCTGGGCAATGTATCAGAAGTTCGCAAATGCAATGCCACTGTACCGTCAGGAACAGGACTGGCATCAGCTTGAAGTGGATTTTACCAGGGCAACACTTGCCAACTGGATCATATATTGTGCGGATAATTATTTCAAACCGATGTATGATTATCTTCATAGGCAGCTGCTTCACAGGAAATATCTGATGGCAGATGAGACACGAATACAGGTACTGAAGGAACCTGAAAGAAATCCCGAAACTGATTCTTTCATGTGGCTGTTCCGCTCTGGTGAAAATGGACTGCCACCTATCGTCCTTTACCATTACACTGAAACAAGGGCAAGATACAATGCAGTTGATTTCCTTGATGGTTTTTCGGACGGATACCTGGAAACGAATGGTTATCAGGGCTATAATAATCTCCCTGGTATCAGGCGCTGCTCCTACTGGGCGCATACAAGAAGATACTTCATTGAAGCGGTTCCAAAAGGAAAGCAGTATGATTACAGCAATCCGGCAGTACAGGGAGTCCAGTTCTGTTTAAAGCTTTTTGACATATTTTTTGGAGCATCGTCCAAGTGAAGATATGTTAGATGAACAGCTTGAGGCATTGACTCCGTTGAGCAAAGAAGTTCAAAATGTTTGCAAAAATTAAAATGTAGTAAAACGCTTGCATCTAGCAAAGATGATGTAAGCGTTAATTAAAATCTAGCGTTGGAATATTGAGCGTTTACTGAATTAGTATGAAGAGGTGGGGGATGTACGATAAGAAAGATATTAAGTATTATTATCTTAGAGAAGTGCAATGTAAGCTCATTGTAAATATTATTATTGGTTTAGTAGTTTTCAATATTATATTTACGGTGGCATATAGTATACCATTTCCTGTAAAATTGAAAAATTTTATTGAAGATGTCAGTGAAGGGATTTCATTTTTTAGTGGCTGCACAGTGATATCTTTGTTTTCATTTATTTTTAAAAATGGACAGAATGAAACAATAGGTAATTCAATTAATAAAGGACATGAATGGATTATAAACAGAGATATTCAGAAAAATAAATTACTAAAGCTATCTAGGCTACATAGAATTATTGTTCTGACAGGAGAAAGCGGGTCAGGTAAATCTGTATTGTTATCTAATATTAAAGGAGCATATTATAAAAATAATGACTATTTTTTGAATTGGGGCGACGAAGTATGCAGACAAAAAAATAGAATAATTATTTTAGATCAATTTGAAAGAGCATTAAAGTTATCTAATCTAAAAAGCAATATCAATAAGATTAGTTCTGTGAGAAAGAAAATTATCATTGGTATAAAAAAAGAAAATTTATATGACATATTAAAGCAATTTAGATATAGCAAATGTATTAGTATTTTTTATTTGGATTATGATGAGTCAGATAAACGAAAAATACTTTCAATGTGCGAAAGAACTGCAGGTAGAAATGTAATTGAGTTTAAAAATCTTTTGTTCTATAAGAAACTACAAAAGAGAGTTGAGGATAACTCAATTCCTTTAATATTAGTCTCATTAATTTGGAAGATTATTGGAAAAGAAAATATTTCTAATTTAGATAATAAGCTAAAAGAGAGTGATGGTTCTTTTGATAAAATGGCGATTACTTATTTAGAAGACGAGATGGTAAGAAAATTGTCATATCAAGAAATCGCATATCCTATTTTATATTTGTTAAGCAGAGATTCAAGATTTGAATATAAATGTGGTATTAATGATTTCAAAAATATAACATTTGCAGATGAGAAAAAGATAAAAGAAACCATAGATGAGTTGAAGACAATTGGGTTAGTAATAGAAAACGTTGAAAAAAAATATATAGAAATGAACAAAGTACAAAATATGAAATTGTTCATGAGTTTTATGCACACAAGATTATGACTTTGTGTACTAAAAAAATATCAACAGAGATTAGAGGCAATATTGAGAATTATCAGGAAACCTATCAAAAAAAACGATTTGAGGATGAAGAAATAGTAGATAGTCAGTATTATAGGAACCTTTATTGTATAAATAGAACAAAAATAGTTGATAAGATGCTGCAGATTCTATTATTAGTGTTAATATTAGAAAATATGATTTGTTGGTTATTAAAGCCATATGATTTGGATTATATTCGTTTTAATGTTATAGGATTTAATTTAGAGTGTTTTACAACAAATTATTTTATTTTGATATTTTTAAATATTGCTATAGGATTATCTATGTATTATATTTACAATTATTATTGTAGATTTATGATTGTATTTGAGAGAAGATTTATTGTTGTTCCGCTAGTTGGTGGAGTGGTCTCAATTTTAGCAATTGCATTTAATTATATATGGGCTTTTTTTCTTGGATTAGAAATATTCTTTGTTGGTATAAATATGAATTTTATCTCTAAAAGAGCTAGAGAGTCAGAAAAACTTTTTTTTAATAAAAGAATGATGACATTTTGTGCTATAGGAATAATGACAATGATACTTGGTCTTTCTTATAATACATATACTAAGGGGAGTAATATATTGAAAATACCTTTATTCCTATTATATATTGGATATATGTTGATGGGGGTTTGGGGGCATATTAATCACAATTATATTTTGATGATTTTGGGAAAAATAGGAAATGAGGAAAAATATGCTAAAAAATGATGCGGCTTTAGTATTAGAGGGAGGCGCTCTTAGAAGTGTTTATGAAGCAGGAGTTTTGGATGTTTTTTTGGAAAAAAAGATAGAGTTTCCATATGTTATAGGGGTATCAGCAGGCGCATTAAATGCAGGTAATTATATTTCAAAGCAGATAGGTAGGTCTGCAAGAGTTAATATTGATTATGTAGATGATCCGAGATATATAGGATTCAAACATCTATTAAGGGAACATAGTATTTTTAATTTTGATTTTCTTTTTGGGGAGCCAACAAAAGAATGGATGCCATATGATGAGAATGAGTTCTTGAACTCTAATCAAAAATATATTGTAGGTGCAACAAATTGTAAAACAGGTAAGGAAAATTATTTTGAAAGACATACCTACAAAGAGTTGACAGAAATTCTTAAGGCATCAAGTACTTTGCCAATACTTTCAGAATTAAGTTATATTGATGGAATACCATATATAGATGGTGGTGTAGCGAACGCTATTCCGATTGATAAGGCAATAGCGGATGGATACAAGAAAATAGTTGTGATATTAACCAGACAAAAAGAGTTTAAATCAAAATCATCTTTATTTATAAATGCTGTTTATAGGATTTATTATAGAAAATATCCGCATTTAGTAAAAAAAATGTGTACAATGTCAAAACGTTATAATCAGAGAACAGAACTGATTAATAAGTTAGAAAAGAAGGGCAAAATTTTTGTTATTCGTCCCAATAAGCCTGTCAGGATTGGTAAAATAGAGAAGAATAAAAGAAAGTTGAAAATATTGTATGAAGAAGGTAGACAGGAAGCTTTAATTAATATTGATAGTATGCTTGATTATCTAAATAAATAGGATATTAAAGCTTTGTATTTTAAATTTCGCATATCAATAATTTACTTCATTTAAGAAATCATTAGTTAAAAAAAGAAAGAGAGGACAAATCACATGAATTACAACGAAGAATACAAACGTTGGCTCACATCAGCTACAGCCGATGCAGACGTTGCAGCAGAGCTTAAGGCAATCTAGGCAAATTTAATTTGGCCGAGTGGCTCATGAGTATGAAGAGTAAAGCTCTCGTACAGCGTAATGTGAAGCCTTCCGATTGTGTTGTGAATTTAAGGAAATATAGATTTGATAGTGAAACAGAAATATATGCTATTAGAGCTTATAAGCTTAGAGATGCTAATATTCCATCTAAGTTAAAAGAAGGAGAGGATGCGACTCCGATTCCGCTGGATCCTGATGAATATATTGGAGAAGATATAAATTTTTTATATGATCGGAAAAGAAGTATTTGTATATTACAACAAAACAGAATGTCAATAGGTGTAAGTAGACTTGCTGAATGGATAAATCAGATTTGTCCAATGGAAAATTATAAAGTTGCTTTTATTCCTATATCAGACAAATTTGATGCAAATAGAATTGGTAACAGACTGGTCCGAACATTTGAAGTTTCATTTGCTAATTTTGAGCCTGACAATAAAAAAGGAAGCCTGGCGGAGATGATAAAAAGTGTAAATAAGTTTAAGGGAACCACTGCCAAAATTACAATAAGTGTCGGATGTGAAAAAAAAGCGGAACTGGATAAAGTAGGTATTGTTGACTTGATAAACGATGTACAAGACAATCCGGGAATGATAAATAGTGCAAAAATTAAATTAAAGAGCGATACGTCATATAGTGATGATGATAAACCGAGGGTTGAAATAGTAGATTTGCTTGAGAATGCTATACATGACTATATTGCTTTTGACATAGAAAAAAAGAAACCTCTTGAATTTACTTATGCAAAATCAAGAATGCTTGAGAAATATAATGAAAGATTAGAAAAATTGGATCATTTATGTGTATGGTGATTATATGAAAAAACTAATAGAAATGTTATATCCATATGTACTATCAGTTGTTATTTTTGTGTTATTCAAATTTGTAAAGAATAGTTTATATCAAAGTAAAAATATTAATGATGCACTTGATGCGGTTATTACGGTATCATCACTTATTATAGGATTTTTAGGTGCGGTATTGCCTGTTATAATGAGTATGAAAAATGATTCAAAATTGGTCAAATATGTTTTTGAAAGAGATAAAGATAAGCTGTTTTTAAAGTATATTAAGCAAACCTTGATAGTTGGCGTTTTAGTTATTATTGTTTCTGTTACAGTATATTTTCGAGATCAGTATAAAGATACCTGGTATGAAAAATGGAATATTCCAATTTTGGCATATATGTTATCATGTTTTTTATTGTGCACGTACAGATGCTTTAGTAACATGTTAAATCTTATTTTTATGAATGATGTTGAACTTTTTTTAGACGATGATTCTTTCAGAAAAAAGACTTCAAGTGAATTGGAGTTTGAGAAAGAATGTGAGAAGCGATAATAGTAGGTAGGAAGTAAATAAGGAAGATATGAAGATATTGGCAACAATAGGAATTGATAACTTAAAATGGGGAGATGTGTTTAAAAATCAAAGTGTTATTAAATTTTGTATGGGATTTGTTATTTTTATAATTGTAGTTCGTATTGTAAAAGTACTGGTTGATTTTATAAATTTTGATGTTTTTGTTCATCTTATAAAAATGTTTGTATATTTGACTTTAGTTTTTATGATTTCATATTATTTTTATAGGTATCCTAATAAAATGCAGGAAATTAGTGTTTTTACAGGATTTACTTATATATTTAGTGTTATTGAAGTGGCAGACAATTTCTCTGCTATGTTTGTTGACATTTTAGGACAAGGACTTTTAAGTAGAAGATTTAGTAAAAAAGCTAATGAGAGAGAAGAAAATATGTTTATGAATATAGTAAAAATATTATATGATTTGGAAATTGATATAAAGCCAGGGCGTGTTAATCTTAGGAGTAAAAATTGTATAAGGCAGCTTGATGATATATATAGTAATACTTCTTTCTATTTTGAGAAAATCGACAACATTATTAAAAATGACAATGAAGAAAATGCTTCAGTAAAAGATGTGTTGATGGATTTATGGTGTGATAATATAATTTGTAGGATTCGTCACAAAATAAATGATCAAAATTTGGGTATTTTGGATTCATCAATTAAACTGAATGAAGGTGATTGTAATGAAGTTAAACAGAAAATTGACAGAGTAATTGAATTAAAACGCATATATGAAAAAAGTAAAAGTAAAGCGGTTAATGAAAAGCGTGTGTTGAATTCGGTTGATTAGGGATGGAGATTTAAGTCGACTTAATTGTGGGTAAATCGTATTTGATTTTTTTGAAGACTTTTAGCAGGATTTGAATTGTGTTTTAACAAGAAATCCGATATACTTAAGCCTATAAAAGTAGTTTTTGATTGAGATAGAGGATATAAAAAAATTGAGTTATGTAATTAATGGAAAAAAGTTTTATGATTTATTATGAAGAATATAAGAAAAATAGTTAGTTGTTTACAATCAGTAATATTGTTACTAACTAAGACTTCCTATACTCAAAATGAGACTTGCACCTTGAAAACTCTATATTTCAGCTAACAAAATAGTGATTTATGCCACTGATACCATTGGATGCAGTACTTTTTGAAGATATTCCGGAAGTCTGGACTCAAAATCAGCAACAAATGCAGAAATCTGGTCGTCAGTCAACTTCAGTATCTCCTGAAGACTTGCAACAAGTGCTTCCATGAGGATACAAAACGAACGTGAAAAAGTGATATCTGCCAGTTCATCCACAAGAAAGAAGAATAATTCATCAGGTGTTCTCTGGTCGGGATTTTTTTGCTGTTCTAAAGCAAGAAGCATATATCTTGTGAATACGATTGCAGTATGAGTCGTTAATGCATCATAAGATAAGCTATGGCACTCGCCAATAAGATTCAGCATAGACTTACAAAACTTTGTTAGAGCCCGAGAACGGACAGATGTCATCAATCGTGAAATTGCGTTGTGTGGTTACTTTGTCATTATTACTTCTGAGAAGATGACAGCAGAAGATGTCCTGGAAGAATACAATAGTCGGGATGCTTCGGAGAAACTGTTCCGTGGAGATAAATCTTATCTTGGAAATCGAAGCTATCGTTTGCATAGTACAGAGTCTGTAGAGAATAAGATATTCATTGAGTTTGTCGCTCTGATTATAAGGAACAAGATTTACACATTCTTAAAAGATAAGATGTGAATGAACAAAAAGAAGGATAACTACATGACAGTTCCTGCTGCGATAAAGGAGTTGGAAAAGATTGAAATGATTCGACCTTCGGATGGAAACTACCGCTTGGAACATGCAGTAACCAGCACCCCGGAAGGAACTCCTAAAAGCGATCCAAAACAGCAAACGTAGTACAGAAGAAATCATTGCCTTCTTGGAAGGCAAGAATGTAGGTGACGATGAGGAGTAAAATCCTCATCGAGAGTTAATTTTTACAGGAAGTTGAGATTATATATGTATTTATTAATAGAATCTTTAGATAATAAAATTATTAAAACCCGTATTACTTCAAATAAGCGGAATGATAATCCAGGTACTTGGGCTTTTTCATTAGGAGAGCAGTTGGGTATGGAGTATTTTATTGATGGAAACAGTTTTTATTCAGATTTTATGTTAAAGTGGTTGAGAAGAGCATTTCAAGAAGAATATAAAATGGATCAGTTAACTTATATCGATATTGTAGATGAAAATTCATTTAGAGTATTGCCACTTAATTTTGAAGCTGATAGATATAATTTTTCTTTACTGTGTACAGTTAGACTAAATTATACATCTGCTTTTTTTGAGAAAAGGATATCACCATTGCTGAGTATAGATGAAGCGATTGAAGTTAAAGTAGTGAATATAAAAGATGTACCGGTAATATTAAGTACATATAATACTGAAAAGCGTAAGGAGTATCATCCATCGTCATATTTGAGATTATTGGTGTTTTATTTTTATAAACTTGGATTCGGAAGAACATAGAGAAATATAGAGGAGTGCGTGGGAAAATTTAAGCACTTACAATAGAAAAGAAGATTAAAGAAGTACTGCTTTATAAGCAGACCAGTAAGAGTGCTTGTGATATCCGCCCTTTGGGGCAATCAGTAGGATGGCTAATAATAAACTACCAGTTGAACTGGGGTTGTAACTTATGCAGTAATGAGGAAAGAGATAGATTGTTGACTTATGGATTCTATGGAAAAAATGAATAGTTATGAAATTGTTTTTTTAAATTCACCAATATATGCTCAAAGTGTTGATGATGGCGAGGATTATCTACCACCTTTAGGACAAGGTTATATAGTAACACAATTAGAGCAAGCAGGAATAAATGTAGACCTCATAGACTGTGTGAATGAAAAATGGGGAGTGAAAGAGGTCACGAAATTTATAAATGAAGGTAAATTTCCGAACGTTGCTTTGAATGTTTTTTCTGTTAATTTAGATATTGTCAAAAGCATTGTGGAAAATGTTAATCGAAAGATAAATTGGTATTTTGGTGGAAAGGCTATGCGTTTTTTGTGGCGTACGATGTTATCGTGGTCGTGGAATGATAACAAAGTTGTTTATACCATCGGAGAATGTGACAGTATATATACAGATCTGTTACGAGAGAAATGTATAGAAAGTCCAATATATCAACAATTAAATCAGAGAGTTTATTTGGTTGACAAATATTCAAAATATTATCCGCATAATTTAGATAAATATACATTGAACAGAAAATTATTTAAAGATAGAAGTATAATAAACCATTATGGAAGAACAGAGGAATGTATTATCACATCTCGAGAATGTATATATAATTGTGCTTTTTGCGGAGGAGCACGATATGCGAACTGCGACACGACTGTAAGGAATCGCAGTTCGGAAAATGTTATTTCAGAAATAGAAGAAATTATTGTTATGAATCCCAAAGTTAATTCAATTAGAGTACTAGATGATTTGTTTCTAAAAAATCGGAGCAGTATTATAGAAGCTGTTAAAATATTTGAAAAATTTCCAGAGATGCATTGGCGGGGAATGGCGCATGTGAATTCTTTTTTAGGAAATTTGGATTTAATTAATCAATTAAAGTGTAGTGGATGTGATGAACTGTTTGTTGGAATTGAATCAGGATCTTCTAAAGTAAGAAAACAAATTCATAAAGTAGGTACAGTGGAGGAAGTTAGAAAGGTTATTAGAAATATTTTAGAGGCTGGAATAGATGTGAAAGGATATTTTATTTGTGGATTTCCGAATGAAAATAAGAAACAAATGGAAGAAACGCTTCAATTGGTAAATACTCTAAAATTGTATGCTGAAAATGCTAAAGGAAATTTCAGGGCTACAGCATTTCAGTTCAGACCTTATCATGGAACGGAAGTATATGATTACCTGATAAAAAGGGGGAAAGTAATAGACAATTATCATATGATAGACAATACATCATCGAAAAAGCAGTATAGTTTTATTACAGAAAATTATTCTTTGGTAGATGATAGACTTTTAAAACAATTTATTGAAGAGATATGTAAGAAGAGAGTGGATTAAGTGAAAAATAAAACAGAAATTTACAGATTTGTGGCAAAGGTGAAAATAAAACATGGATAAAATTGATAAATGCAGAGAATGTACTTTATGTGACTTACAACGGCCAATGACAGATTATAAAACAGATGCGGATGTTATAATAGTAGGAATGTCTGCAAAAATAAAGAAATACGAAAAGGAAATTCCGTTGGATAGCAGGACTCGTAGTGGGAAAGTTGTTGATGAACTGGAAAATATAGTAAAAAGTTACAATATGTCTCTATATAGAACGAATGTAGTAAAAGGAATTCCATTAGATGATTATGGGAAGCTTAGATATCCGAAAAAAAAGGAAATAGAGAGATGCTTTGGCAATTTAATGAACGAAATAGAAATGATTTCACCGAAAGTAATTATTTTATTGGGAGACATGGTAAGAAATTCTGTGGAAGACAAGTGGAAAATAGAAATAAAAAAGCCAACCGAGGAAAAATTACCAGTTTTGAAATATAAAGATAAATATATAATCAGTATGTATCATCCTTCCTATTTGTTGAGATCAAAAAAAAGAAAAGAAAATAATTACAAATTATTCGCTGAAATAATTCAGAAGATTAGAAAAGAAGAGATATAGAGGAACAAGAGATGGAAATGGCAAGTTTTATTGTTATGTTGATAATAGTGTTTTGCGTATGGTTCAAGAGTGAAATAAATATGCGGCGCACAATTATGTATACGGTATGGACTTTTGTTATATTCTGGGTGAACTTACCGACATTTTTTGTTGGGACAGAACAATTGAAAATGAAATATTCATTATTAGAAATACCGTTTAATTTGTACAATCTTTTGGGAGTAGGTTATGTAATATTTGCTAATATTTTACTTACAGTTGCCGGAACATGGATTGGAAAGAGTTGGGATAAAGTAATTTATGCTGATGAAAAAACTATAAAGAATAAATTTGACAGCTTCGCGAATGACGCATCTGAATTAAAAATAATAGGAAGAGATTTGGATTACTTAGCAAATGAAAGATATGCAGATCAGGCAAAGCATGTGACACAACTGAAGGGCAAAGCAAAATTGTTATGTGAACAAACAGATGATCCTAAGTTGATTCAGTTATACCAGAAATTATTAAAAAATGGAAATCAGATAAGGTATTATACGGAGCGGGAAGGTATAGCAAATTTGAAGGCTCAAATTAAAGTTGATATGCATAGAAAAGAGTATGGATTATTTGTGACGAAAATAAACTATTCAACAGCAAAGGGATTTAAGTATAATAAAAATACGTTTGAAATAAATAACTTGGAGAGTGGATTTTTGTTACAAGCTGTGAGCAGAGAATTTGACCGTCTTTTTGACAATTCTTTAAATCCAGTTATTAAATGTATTGCATTGGATTTGGGAGGAGTTTACTTTGAAGGAGACCTAGATGATTTCTATGATTTTTTAGAAAATAATTACGAAATTAAAATGAATAGAAATAAACAGGATAAATTAAATATCTATGACCAACTTACGTTGGGGGAAATCAATATTGAAGAATTTATTAAAATAAAGACTACTACAAAATATAAATGTAAGAGTTTGACTAAAGAAGACTGGGAAAATATTGTTAAAAAGTGGGGAGAAACATGGAAACCAAATGAGAAATTGAAAAGATTGTTTGAATACATAGGAACTCTTGGAGTTGATATTATACCCTTTTCTAATTTGGACAGAGAAAATGGGAATCGCTATCTGCGTGAGTTCTATTTTCCGCTTTGTTGTACAGAACATTTTTTTTCATATGAACAGAAGTGTTGTAAACCTACGCAAGAAGCTTTTGATAAATTTTTTGAATTTGCTAAACAGAAAGCTAATATTCAATTCCCATTTCAAATATTATTGATTGATGATCAAGATGGAAATATATCTATGGCTAAAGATATGAATTGGAATAGCGTAAAATTCATTAATGGGAAAAATTCTGTGGACGATCTGGTTAAGAGATTAAAGAGAAAAGGAATAATACCAGGGAGTTTTGAATTATAAAATTATATTTGAATAGTAAATAATAGGAGAATAAGAACAGACTGCTGTATGATATTGAATATCTGTATAATCGCGCATATGCCTTACTGTATTTGCTTAGGATTAAAACAGATGCAAGTAAATTGATTAACTTCCAAAAGGATTATCTGTTCAACAGTTGAAGGACAAGTATAATATTAGTGTATCTAGTAGTGAGTTTTGAAAATGCTTATATGATATTACCATGGATGGAAGCTTAGTATGTATTAAGATAAATGGCATTCGTCCGGAAAAGCTTTACATTAAAAATTTATTATTCAATATTTACATTAAAAATTGACTAGTGGGCAATGAAATGTTAAGATAATCAGTAAAGAAATGGTAGATTCTGTATTGATATAGGGGGGAATAAAGTGTTTAAAATTCAATTTGTAAATTTATTTGCCATATTTAATTATGATATGATTTTATGTGAAAATAATATGTCTATTATTACGGGACCAAATGGATTTGGTAAATCAACTATTATTAAATGTATAAAGGCGTTAAGTGATAGTGATTTGCTTTTTTTTAATGACTTAAAATTTGATAAATTTGTTTTAGAAAATACTGATAATAATAATAGAATTCAAATTATTAAAAATGAAGGTGATTTAAAAATAAATGGAGAGGTTATAGATGAAAATGTAATAAATAATGCACGTAGAAGTTCGATAAGAAAATTTGATAGAGAAGATGATGAAGGTTCAGATTTATATCAGAGAGTTATAAAAGAAATGAAGGCTGTAGTAGGAAATGTAGAGTATATTCAGGAACAAAGGCTAGTTAAGGCGAGAGAAAGAGGATATTATTCTGACAGACCCGCAAGAAGAACAGTAAATTCAAGGGATGAACTTATTCAGACAGTTGAAGAAATTCCTGGAAAAATCAAATTTATAATAAGCAGGGCATCATTAGAATATTCAAGAGTTGCAAGTACATTGGATAGTTCATTTCCAATTAGATTATTTAATGAACAATATGGAATTAATGAGTCTGAATTTAATGATAAAATGGATGATATGAGATATAAGGTTGAAAAGCTTGATGAGTATGGAATATCTGGAGTTCAAAAAATGGATACAATCGAGTTTAAAGAGGATGATGCCAGAGCATTGAAAGTGTATTTTGAGGATTTTGATAAAAAATATAATCAATATAAAGTACTAATAGAAAAGCTTGATTTATATACTAAAATGGTAAATGAACGTTTTAGATTTAAAAAAATGTGTATATCAAGTGAAAAAGGAGTAGAGATATTTGATGAAAAGAACAATAAAATAAGTTTAACTTCTTTATCATCTGGTGAAAAAGAGACTTTAGTACTTTTTTTTAGTTTGTTATTTGAAGTAGGTGATGGTGCATTGCTGCTAGTCGATGAACCGGAAATTTCATTACATGTTGCTTGGCAGCGGAAGTTTGCTGATGATATAAAAACTATTATGGCGTTAAAGAATTTAAAGGTGGTGATAGCAACTCATTCGGCACAGATAGTAAATGGAAATAGTGATATACAGATAGATTTGGGGGCTTGTTATAGAAAATGGACTCAATTAGGGAATGTGAAAAATTAGAGGATATGGCGACTAATTTGAAATTGGAATTAGATAATGATATTGACAATGAAATTTCTATGGTATTAGTAGAGGGTAGCGATGATGTGAAATTTTGTAAAAGAGTTATGAATAAAAACGTTGTAGTGTATGAATCTTTTTCGGGAAAACATGATTTGGAAAAACTTATTTTACATGACAAGTTAAAAGATGAGAGGGTTATTGCTATCAGAGATAGAGATTACAGTGAAGTAGAGTCGCTGCCGGATAAAATGTATGTTTATGATACATGCTGTTTGGAAACAATGTTATTAAGTAATAGAGCTATCAGAGAGGGATTATACGATACCTATTATAAAGGAAATGTTGAGCTGAATGAATTGTTTAGTAAAATAATCAAGCAGTTGGGACCTGTTAGTATGTTGAGAAGAAAACAAGAAAAAGAAGGGCTGACGATTAATTTTAATAAAATGAAATTGCTGAGCTGTTATGATGATATTAGTGGTATATTAGATGCTGAGGCTATATTTCGAAATTTAGGGATAAATAATGAAATCTATTTGGAGTGTAAAGAACAAGCATCGCAATTATCTCTAAATGAATTATATGGAAATACAAATGGGCATGATTTGTGCAAGATTTTAGGTGCAATTTTAAAAAATAAAAAGGGAAGTATTGGAGAAGATAGAGTTATGGATTCTATGATGTGTTCATATAGAAGAGATGACTTTAAAAAAACTGAACTTTATCTGCAATTGTTAAGGTATCAGAAGAATTGTAATGTAGAATATGTAGAAGAATAGAGTATTTAGAGGAAAATATTATGTTATATAATAAAAATATTGTTTTACAAATAATAGTATCGAATTTTTCTAATGAATTAGAAATGGCAATATACGAGGCAACAAAGGATTTAGATGGATTTGAGCTTGAGGAGATATTTGAGCAACTTATTGATTTTGCGGAGGTGGACGATATTGGAAACACTGAAGTAGTAGATTATAAAGTTGATACATGTGACGATGTTAATGTTTTGCATGGAATTATTAAGGTAGATGTAAGCTTGGATGGATATGTCCACTGGGATGGTGAAAATGAGATTTTGGATACACAGAATCATGAATTCGAATTTGAGTTTGGATTCAAGGATAAAGAGGAAAAATACTTTGACTTTGAACTTGAATGGAGAAAATAGAGGGTATCCGATATGGTCAAATAGCGTCAACTTAAGCAAAAATAAGACATAATTATAAACACTGTAAGGACGGATAGATGTGGATAAATATATGTTTGACAATATTGCTTTGAGTTATGCTGCATTAGTGGGGGCAGGCACCATTAAATTTTTATAAACACAATTGCTTGAAAAATTAAATAACAGCACGAGGAGATAGAGGACAGAGATGTCCTCTATCTTAATTTATATTGCATTGAGTAAAGAGTAAAACTTTCTTTGTGAACATCTATTCCTACGTGAACTGTGTTATAATTCATTACATATTGTCTAACTATATATTACGATGTGATTTCGAGCTATAAAGGAGAGGTAAAGAATGGATGAGCATGATGTAGTGGAAGCTGGAACTGATTTGTTTTTGGGGGATCCTAAGTCAGTCTTAAAAAAAATAGGTTTATCTATTTTGGATAAGAAACAGTTTGAGGCTATATTCGTATCGGCTGGGAAAACGGTTGCTGAATATGAAAAGGATAACACAGAGCAGAATGACATTAGGAGGATTTTGTTCTGTGAGGAAACTATGAGACTTTTAGCTAATGAAATAAGAAAGAGTAATAGTTTTGATTGGCTAAAGGATTTGGATAGATGTGTTAATGATTTACTTTCTTTAAGTGAACTTGATAGCATCAATAAAGCTAGATGCAAGAAACATTTTGAGGATATAGTAATTTATCAAATTAAAAAGTTATTTCCGCAAAGGTATGGTTCTTATTGCCTGGGAGATATCCATGACAATGTTAATAGTTTGATGGCTTCAACGCAATCTAGTAACGAGACGCTCAATAAGATTCTTGAATTGATGAGTCAAAATGATGGTGAATACAATCAAAAGAGTCCAACGACACATGAAGACTGGCAGGATAAGAGTTCATATACATTACATAAATGGCATTTGGAGAGGGTGGAAGTTGATGGAATATTTGCGCACAAAGATAGTTATACTGATGATATTATTAAACTAACAGAAACGTGGCAAAAGGAACGTGATGAATATCCGGGTTGGTATATTATTCCATATAATACGGCTGTAGAGTTAAGTATGTATACTGACGAGAATGGATTGTTACAAAAGCATGAGACGGAAGATATTGACGTAATGTTGGATTTTGCTTATGAATTGTGCTGGAGACGTATAAAAACAATGCTACCATATAGCGAGTATGAAGTATTTCACTTAAGGCAGATATGGGACAAGTATTATATAAAAATTAAGGAAAATGCCGGTGGTTCAGACAAAATACGAAAGTGGTTCTATATAGGGCAGATACTGCTTTCTTGTTATAGGGAGTCTATTAATTGGAACGAATGGCAGAGTCTTATGGACATTTTGACTGTCTATCAGGATAGTGGAAATAATGGTAAAGTCGACTTAATGATAGAAAGTGCTAAGGCATGTTATTTTCAGTTAGACATACCGAGTTTGAGAAAGGAGCTGGATCAGTGCGATATTCCGGAGGAGTGTTATGAACAGAGACTGTTGGTAATAGGACTCGAGTTGGAATGTGGAAAATTGGCAGAGTCACTTGAAAAGTTAAAGCAGCTCAGACAAGATTTAAATCATAAACTAGATGAGAATAATGAAAATTATTATTTAAAAAGTTTAGAGGCATCAGTATTACAGTTACTTTCTATTTGTCAGCAGGCATATTCTTTACATAAAGAAATATACGAATTTAAACAAATGGGAATCGATGAGATATTAGAAGAGATAGAACGAAAAAAAGAATTTTTTGACTGGGAATCATGGAAAAATAATGTTGCTAAAGAACTTTTTAACCATTGTGTTGATAACCAATTTGAAAAGGAAACATTTGAACTAAACAGGAGTACAATGACCATATGTTCATATAGTCGTTCGGGTCATGCGGAAGGATACCAGCTTTATAAAGTGTTAGAGAAACTTGGAATCCCATTTAAATGTGGATGCGTTACTGTTATTTCAGATATGGAATTGTCTTTGATAGCGTCTATTTATGATTTTAATAATAGATTAGGTTTGTTACTGTTAGTTCGTTGTTCAAGTACAGGGACAATAGAAAAACTTGTTAATAGAAAATTTGTAATGGATTTAGAGAGTGGGTATATTGACGATGTTATAGATATTTTAATAAATGCTATTGAGGTTAATATCGGTGAAATAATTGCAATGGGAAATGGTTTCCCGGAATATTTAGCTGGGCATATAAGGGAAAATGTTCCGATATTATTGCAAAGATTTTCAAGCCGGGCATCTGAAAGGATGCAAAAAAAGGAATTACAGTTTATTCAGAGAATTATGAGTTGTAGAAACATTCCACCTCGATTTGAAGTAACTCAATTAATGGATAAGCTATTACGGCAAATATCCGAACGTATGAAGGTTAAGCTGCTTCCTCTAATGATGGAAACTGAGATTGTAGAGCAAGTAACAATGCATTCGAGAGTTGACGGTTCAAATGGAATAGATATTTTTGACTGTTATTTTAACAAGCAAGGATTGGATACTTTGTTTGAAGAATATCATGTGTTGATAGATGAAGATGTGATAAATTGGCTATTAAAAGATGATTGGAAGTCTGATTACGAATGGAAGACAAAAGTCGTAAGATTAAAGATTTTAGATGAATATCATCTTTTAAACACTAAACAGCATGATGAATATGTGAAGTTACTTTGGTCAGATATTGACGAGAAAACTCAATTGCCGAAATTGGCCGGTTATTACCTATGGGTATATGAAACGCTGCCATACATTGATGAATCAATTCCCAAATTGTCGGTTAAGAATTATTTTATTACAAATGATATTGCTAAGGATAGCAATGATTTATATTTAAAACAATTGACACTTTTATGTGCGAATGCGGAGCTAGGCTATTGGAATGAAAAAGAGGTGCTTATTATTCTAAATAAGATAAGTAAATACTGGTACAAAATCGCAGAGAATACAGCGAATATTATGTTTGAGGATAATTCTAGAAAGGCCGTATATGCAATAGCAGCTGTGCTGGAAAATTGTAATGGCATGATTTCCGATGAAGCACGAGAGATTCTTATTAAATTGGCAAATGAAATGAATGAAAAGGGAATTTATACAAAGTGTTTTGATATATTTATTTTGCGGGATGAACAATGGGAACGTGATGTACAAGAGAATATTTTTGCAATGAATGAATCTCAATCAATAGATTCTCTTAGAGCTATGGAAAAGTATATTAAACGTTATCCTGATAGTGTTATTACTAGTGAAATGCTTGAAAAGATAGTCAAATTAATTGAGCTTAGGAAAGAACCGGGACTACTTTCTGCTATATGGATATTACATAATCTGGTATATACGAAGAATACGGTTATAGATACTATTGGAATTGAAAGAATAGATAGATTACTGTTTTTTTTGGCAGAATTAATTAACTACGATAATGCTGCTATGAAAGATATTAAGCATTGTATTGAGCTTCGACAGGCTTGTGCGGCTCTGGCTTTTAGACTATTTGATTGGAAGACAGTAAATTGCGGTAAGGGTGTGGAAAAATGGCGTGAGATTTGTAAATCATCTGATGAGGCAAACGAGGTACGTAATCAGTGGATATGGTAAATTTTGCAGGAACTTACTAGTATTTTTGGGTTTTTAGCTATACTATTACCCATGGACATTTATCAGGTCTGGGTATCTTACAATCCTGCATGGACCTAGAGGAATATTATATTTACTAAATACATTGGGAAGATAGCACAAACATTTCAGATGATGAACTTCGTAAAATCAATACAGCGTATACTTTGGTAAGGATAATAATAAGACACAAAAATAGCCACCCCGACCTGCAAGTTGAGCGACTATTTTTAGTTAATTGATTTAATGGGGCAGCCGTCTATCGGTGGCCCCCTTTTTGTATAATTAATATATCATGTATTGGGTTAAAATCCAACTCATAAATCGTAAGTAGGAAGGTAAGACAATGGAAGACGATACATTAATTAGAAAAATTCGTATGTCCTGTCCATTATGTGGCAAAACACATGAAGTTGAAGAGAGAAAAAGAATCGCAACCATTAATTTAAAAGGCGAGGATGTAACCTACAAAGAAAGGTTTTATTTTTATGCAAATGCTGATGAGGATGAGAATGAGAATGAATTTGAGACGGGAGCAATGACAAATGAAAATCTCCTTAATGCAAGAAATGCATATAGGGAAAAGAGGTAAAATATAAATTGTTTTTTTGATACAAATCCGTTATACTATAGAAAAGTGTAGCGGATTTTTGTTGAGGTGGAGATGTGAAAAAAAGTAAAACGAATATTTTGAATAATTTTTTCTCCAAAAACACCTTTTATCATTGTTATAGCGAAGGACAGGACAAGACATATATACAGGTTATTAATAGATATATTGATCAGCCGGTAGGAAAGAATAATAAGCAGCTTGTGAGTGAAATGTACCATGTTCTTAAGCAAGACTATAGAAATGAGTATTTTTATAAGAATACATTGTTAAATAAGCTGCTTTTGGGCGTGCATAGCGTAAATACAACAACGGCTCTGACAGAGATACCGATTGCGAATTCCAAGGCAGATTTTGTGCTTATTAATGGAAAGGCTGTTGTTTATGAAATAAAGACAGAGTTAGATAATCTGGAGCGGTTAGAGAATCAGATTAATGATTATTATAAGGCATTTGATCATGTTGCTGTAGTTACATATAATGATAATGTAGAGGCTGTGAGAACAAGGATTCAGAATATCGGTAAACCGGTAGGTATATATGCTTTGCAAAAGTCAGGAGTGCTTAAGACTATACAACGGCCAGAGAGATATTGTGAAGCATTAGATACTGGTGTTTTATTTAGATTACTAAGAAAATCAGAGTATGAGAATGTCATTATGGACAAATATGGGGCGTTGCCGGAGACTTCTGATTTTAGATATTATAATGAATGCAGGAAGTTATTTGTACAGCTTCCTATAGATGAATCCTATAGTGAGGTTTTGAAGATATTAAAGAGAAGAAGTAATATAATCAAGGATGAGTATGATAATATTCCTTATGAATTGAAATTTTTGGCTTATTTTATGGGCTTAAAGGAAGAGGATTACGAGAAGATTGATATTTTTTTAAATGAGGCATATGGAGGGGTGTAGAATGTATTTTCCTTATTTACGTGGACGGCAGTTTGAATTGATTGCCTTGAGGGAATTAATTGAAAATGATTGTATTAATAGTTCAATCATTCCTATTATTGAGCCGGTAAAGCCGACGGCTACTTTACTTAAGACGATAGAGGCTTTTGTGAGCAGAGACAGGGAAATAGCTGTAGTTATGAATCCGGAGGTTGGGGATTTTGTTGATAAACTATCGGGGCTGAGAACAGAAAATTCTAAACTGGCAAATAGTTTATTAGATTTACTTGAAAACTGCAATAAAGTGATTAAAGCTTATATCATGAATAAAGAAAGTGCTGTGTTTTTGGCGGGCAATAATGATAAAGAGAATAAACTGATAATAAATCGTGACAGGGATAGCCTAAATGATTTTTTGGATGTTTATGATGGTGTGTTGCCTAGATTTACTTTGATTCCGGATGATAGGGCATTTAAAAGAATGGTTCCGGATTCAAAAGTATTATTAGAGGATTGTTTTAACAAAAAGGTTCGCAACGTTGATTATCTGGATAATGAGGATGAATTCTTTACAGACAATAATATTTACTTTGAAGAAGATGATCTGGTTGGGTTTTCTGATTATTCAGTTGTGGGGGAAGAATTTAATGAGTCAGGATTTGCCCCGGTTGCTGTGGCAATACACATAATATATTTTGATGAGAATAAAGCATTACGAATCCATCATTTTGTCTCTGATTCAAATACCGGAATCGAGGATCCGGCAGGTAAATTCGGTGAAGCTCTTGAGAAGCTGGTGGAGTGGTGCAATAGGCATAATGTTCAAAGTACGTTGGGAATGAAGGGCTTTTATGATTGCTATAATAGTGGCAAATATCCTGGATTGGGAACTGTAAAGAAGTATTCTATAATGCATCATTTGGAGTTGGTTAGTGATTATTTAGGGGGAAAATAATAAATATGCAAATTGGTTCAGAGTGTTTTAAAGATGAACAGCTCTGCTACATGATTGAGAGCGCACAGAAACTGGGGAGATGTGATATAACAGGTAGGGACAACTGTTTTGTGTATGATACAGACAAGGATTTCTATTTAAAGGAATACATTGAAGAGCTTATTGATGTATTCACTGTTGCCAAATATATGGGAGTTGATGAAGCTGATGACAGAGTTGCATACATTAGTACTTTTTTATGTAGCTGGAATGTATTTTCTGTTGATGCTGATAGGATACGGGAGATTATTCGTGCAATCTGTCAGCAAAGATATAATGATGAGCCTGAATTATTTGATGAGAAAGTGACTATTAGAGAGCTCTTTTCTTCCGATGAAATGGAACAGAAATGTATATTAAAGACATATAGCTGGTCTGATTTTTGTTATAACATTAAGCATGTCAACAGATTCCATTCTCAGCAATTCAACCTTAAGCAGCTTAAGATATTGCTTGAAAACATGGTTTTTGATTTTCAGGCAGGAGCGTTGAATTTATACCGCTCCAGAATATGTGACGAAAAAAGCTATGATGAAGGCTATCCTCAAAGAAAAATGGGAGCACCGCCGATTGCTTTTACAACGTCAGGAAGGACAAACTCAGAAGGAATTCAATGTTTGTATTTGGCTAGTGATACGGATACGTCATTTCACGAAGTCAGAGCTCGGGATAATGACCGTGTTTCTCTTGGAACGTTCAATCTGGTTAAAGATATTAGAATCGTTGATCTGACTATGTTTGATAAAATTGGACCATTTTCAGTTCCTGATTTTGACATGACATGGTTTGCCATCAATATAGATATTATCAGAAAAATCGGAAACGAGGTTGCTATGCCGATGAGGCGATTTGATAGTGTACTCGACTACATCCCTACACAGTACATTTGCGATTTTGTTAAGCATCTGGGATATGATGGCATTAGATATAAAAGTACCTTGTCAGAGGGCGGAGTTAATTATGCTATCTTTGATGAAAAGAAGTTTGAATGTGTTGATGTGAAAGTGGTACATATTGAAAATATGCAATATGAATGGCATTATCTTTTAAAATAAAAACCAATAAGGTATTGCAAAGATTAGAAGTAAAAGGGAATGAGACAAAAAGAATTTACACAGAAAACAGTATTATCAAAGGATGAGTTGAATCGTATATATAAATATAGAAACAATAAGATTAAACAATGGGTTTTCCTATTAGCAGTAGTCTTATTGCTGTTAGTAATAATGATATCTTATTTGACAAAAGAGTTTATGAATAGTCTTTCTATAGATATAATTTGGGATATATTATTTGTAGTATTATTTATATATATAGCCATACTTTGTATGAAAAATATCAAAAAATTGAGAAATATTAAAATTGATTCGCTTAGTGTACGAAGAGCCGTAATTACAGAAAAGCAGTCTGTGAAAAGCAAGGATTTAATCAATAGGTCAAGAAATAGATTTGTGGCTGCAAAAATTGATGATAATGTTACTTTATATGCTATGTGTTCTCAAAAAGAGTATGAAAGAACGATAGTTAACAAGTCTATTGGATTATTTTTTACTCTTGGAGATGATACTATAAGGGTTATTGTTCTGTAATGTGATTAATCTTAACTTTGAACTATAACTAAGAAAAGCAAGCAATATTCATGCACGGTGAAAGAGCTAGCTTGAAGTGAATTTTTATGCAATTTTACCACTTTACCGCATTAAAATTTAATGTTTTTTTATAAAATATGCAAAATGTGACAAAAAGTACTGGACAAAATGTCCTATATAAGGTAAAATGCATATATGCAATTGAACAGCACATTTGAAGGTTGTGCAGATAGTATTGGTTATATTTTACGAATTGGG
>ENA-OURS01000488-OURS01000488.1-human-gut-metagenome-genome-assembly--contig:-NODE-488-length-47261-cov-6.935940_pt1 | contig 47261 bp, 44 predicted proteins | sample MGYA00242109_ERZ509010 | MGnify/ENA primary metagenome ERZ509010 (study PRJEB26280, sample SAMEA2338774) | human gut metagenome | biome: human gut; feature: human-associated habitat; material: faeces... | reverse complement strand
GTGACCGTCGTTCTATGTGCAGATATTCCGTATTCATCATTCAATATATTGATTAGCTGCGTCGTCGAAAGCGGATGTTCCTCGTCCGTTCGTTCCTCTAATATTTTCTTTAAGTATAATATTCTCGGCTTTGTTTCCATTGTTTGCCCTTTCCAAGCTATTACTCATATAGTCCTTTGAACATTTCTCCCTGTATCACGCTGATTTGTTCAGTCGGAATTACTGTTTCATCCTGCATAATCAGTTTGCGTTCAAATTCATCAATCTTTTTCACTATACCGGAATGCGTGAGATATGCTCCTCCGGATTTTTTGTCATCAGGCACGAAATAAGTTATTGATACTTCCTGTTCTGTGCCGATATTATCTCTAATCATATTTAACTGGTCATTCAATTTCATAATGACCTCATCGCTCAACTCTAACCGTTCATCCGTTAACCTTGCAGTTTCCTTAATAGCTGCATCGTGTCCTGTAAGTGCCGCAAAAGGAGCAAACTGTGCTGCTCTGTCGTGAAGCGACATACGAGGATGGTTCCTTGATGTCGGATGTGGAAGATTGATTATATCATCATAAGAATGATTGTCCATCTGTTGCAGCACCTCCTTTACTCGGCAAACTGGATTTTGCCACTAAGCATTATTTTTAAACTTTCGCATCTCTGATTCTCTTAACATTTTTATTCATGAGATGTCTACCGAAATGACGGTATGCAAATGCTTTTACTATCGACATTTCCTGATGATGCTCTGTAAGTAACTCATCTGGTGAATTATATATTCCAAAATCTTGATTGATTCCTTCACTTTGTATATAAGTATTATTTCTTTCAAAATCAATCACTGGATTCTGAAAATCTTTTACCGCCACACCATAACCACAAAATGCACCAGAACATTGGCTATTTATTTTTTGCAGCTTATTCAAATATTTCTTATCTAAAATAAATGCTTCAAGTTCATACCATGTATCATCTAAGTACACTTCAACCCAACTATGAAAAACATTCTGCGGAGCATTTTTATAAACAATTCCTGTCATTGCTCCTTTTTGCAATTGCTTATCTATTGTAAACCCATGCACCCTACATGGTATTTTACATGCCCTAAGCAACGCCATAAATAAAGTACCTTTTGTATTACATTGACCATATCCATCACTTAAAACTTTGGATGCAGATATGCTGTCATCAATATTGTAGCCGAATAAAATCTCATCCCTAACGTATAAATATATGGCTTTAATGCATTCAAACTGCTCCAGATCCTTCCAGCCTCTATTCTCTATTAGTGATTGAATTCTGGAATCATTAAAATCTAGCATATGGGTTTCTTTTAAAAACTCTTTCAACCTTTTCCTCCACGCAAATTTCAATTCACATTAAATTTTCGAATTCTACAAATTGTATATTTATCTATTTTGTTGCCACAATACAAAGCCAATGCTTTTTGGCATCTGCATATGGTTTTATTTCCATAAAACCTGCTTCTTTTAAAGCGGTGACAAGTTGATCACAATTATAAATCTTCATACCATCAATTATCTTTGTCCATTTATCGTCTGAGGCATTCATTCCGTCGCTCTCGTTACAAATTAGGAAGGTTCCTCCGTCTTTCAGAACACGATTTACCTCAGAAAAGCATTTTTTCAATTCTGGCCAGAAGTAAACCGTCTCAAAAGCTGAGACATAATCAAATTTTGCATCTGGAAATGGGATGTCAGATACATCTCCCTGAATAACCTTGCATTTTTCCTGTTGAATAGCGGCAGCGTTCAATTTTCCAGATTCTGACACACTAACCTCCGAATAATCCAATCCTGTCACATGGCCATTCCTGCATTTGCTCAGCCAGACCGCAATGTTTGCACCACCTCCGCAGCCAACATCCAGCACCTCAGCGTCCGGATTTACAGAGATATTCGAGAACCCCCATTGTGATAGCCTGTAGTGGCCGCTGTTCATCATCTTTGTCATCAATTTTCCACCGAATCCTTGTGGCTTACGAGTATTTTCAAAAAAGCTCATTGAAATATTCCTCCTTCATATTTAGATTTATTTAAGCCTTATGACCGCCGATTTGATCGTTTCGGTCTTTGGCGGTTGCACCTTCTTCAAGGTTCATTCCTTTTAACACAGCATTCTTACCAAACTTCTTTTTGATACTAAGCATTGCTTCTTGCATACGCCTTTCCCGTTCCAATTTTTCTTCTTCCTCCGCTTGCTTCTTCTTCAGTGCTTCGTAATCGGTAAACAGGTCAAGCTGCTGATATTCATCTTCCTGTTTGACAGAATTTTCATCTACAAGTTTATTTGCTGTTATTGTTATCCTGCGGACAAGTAAATTCTCGTCAACTATTCTGTCGTATAAATCCATCACAGCATTGGTAATCAATCGAGTAGAGGACGTCTTTTTCTTCAGATTTGCTGTTCCGTGTGCGTGCTTTGGAACTTTGCGTCCATATCGGTCAATCGTAATCTCGCCTTTGTATTGATTTTTTGGTTCGAATTACTTAAATTTTCAATATCATAGCCGATTGTCAACACAAGTTGGTCAGTTACAACTCCTTTATCCACCAAATCAAGCACCATTTGGTCGGTCATTTCTTTTACAATCAACTTTGCCTTTTCATAATCATAAGGGCAATGCAACACCTGACCGGAAGATACACTGTTTGTTTCTGGCTTATATGCTTTGACCTGCTCCATTGTACAAGGCTCATATCCCCAAGCGTGGTCTATGAGCAGTTCCGCATTGATACCGAACAGCTTGTACAGCAATTCCTCGTTATACAGTTCATTCGGCTTTCCGATAGAACATCTTGCAATATCGCCCATTGTATAAAGTCCGTGTTCCTCTAACTTCTTCGCATAACCATTTCCGACTCTCCAGAAATCGGTTATCGGGCGATGACTCCATAGTTTCTTACGGTATGACATTTCATCAAGTTCAGCAATACGCACACCGTTCTTATCTGGCTCGATATGCTTTGCCACAATATCCATCGCAATCTTGCAGAGATACATATTCGTACCGATTCCTGCGGTTGCAGTTATACCAGTTGTTTTCAAGACATCCTGTATCATCGTCATAGCAAGTTCTCTTGCAGTCATACGATAGGTTTTCAGATAATCAGTCACATCCATAAACACTTCGTCGATTGAATAATGAAATATATCCTCTGGTGCAACATATTTGAGATAAACATTATAAATTCTTGTGCTATACTCCATATAATATGCCATACGAGGAGGAGCAACGATATAATCTATCTCCAATGTAGGATTTGCATCCAACTCTGCCTTGTCATCGGAAGAACCGGTAAATGTTCTGTTTGGTGCTTTCCATCTGCGGTTGTTATTTGCTTCCGTGACCTTTTGAACAACTTCAAACAATCTTGGTCTACCGGGTATCCCATAACTTTTTAATGACGGAGATACCGCAAGGCAGATAGTTTTCTCTGTCCTGCTTTTATCCGCAACCACAAGATTTGTAGTCAATGGGTCGCGATTTCGTTCCTTACATTCCACAGAAGCGTAGAATGATTTCAGGTCGATTGCGATATAGGTCTTTTGCTTTGCCATCATTCTATGCTCCTTTCTGTGATTTCCGTTCTAAACGATAATTTAGCATACCAACTCAAAGATATTTATAATTATTGGTTTAATCAGTTTGATTTTCCTCATAACGACAAACATCAGTATAAGGCTGATGGAGGACTGATGATATGGAATGATAAAATCAAACGTAAGATTCCAGCTGGTTGGGAGATAAAATCATTTGGCGAGTTATGTTCTCTTCGCAACGGTATCAACTACGATAAGAGTGTTGAAGGAGACAAAATGTATAGAATAATAAATGTACGAAATATATCTTCCTCCGACCTCATATTAAATGAAAATGACTTGGATGAAATAAGTCTTCCACAAAAACAAGGCAATAAGTACTGTGTGTCTGAGAACAGTATTATCGTCGCACGAAGTGGTATACCGGGAGCTACAAGAATCCTGCAAAAACCAAGTAGCAATATTATTTTTTGTGGATTTATTATCTGCTGTACTCCTTGTGATGATATATATAAATATTACTTAATGTTCTACCTGAAACAGTTAGAAGGTAGTGCCGCTACCAAAACAGGAGGTTCAATTTTGCAGAATGTGAGTCAAGATACACTAAGTAACTTGCCTGTTCCTATTCCACCACAATCATTGTTGCGAGAGTTTAATCAAATTGTTTCGCAATCTTTGGAGCTTATTCATAGTAATATGCAAGAAAATACACAATTATTGAAACTCCGTGACTGGCTTTTACCTATGCTAATGAACGGTCAAGCTACCATCAGCGACTGATACGGTAAATTATCGTTTAACATACATCCCATAACTCTTGTGGGTGGCGAGAGTTAAATCAGGGGACTACCCACTCCGTAGTCGTTCTCTAAGTTAAATAAAAGGAGAATTGACTAATGAAACAAAATTTAATTACAGATGTTGTTCAGGCTATGTTACCTTTCTTGAATAACGCACAGACAGAACGCTTGCAAGAGGTATTGCAACATACACTTTTTGATTATGAGGTAACAAAAAATGAAAGTGAAAAAGAAATCTCGGAGCAGGACTATATGGAGCTGTTCCTGTCGGCAAAGCGAATTGAGGGCTGTTCCGAGAAATCTCTTAAATACTACAAAGCAACTATCGAAATGATGATTGCAACCGTCGGCAAAAGCGTAAAGCACATTGAAACTGACGACATAAGGCGATACCTGACCGAGTATCAGGAAAAGAAAAAATCAAGCAAGGTTACGATTGATAATATCCGCCGTATTCTTTCAAGCTTCTTTTCGTGGCTTGAGGACGAGGACTATATATTGAAAAGTCCTGTCAGGCGAATACATAAGGTCAAAACCGGCACGAACATTAAAGAAACATACTCCGATGAAGCGTTGGAGCTTATGAGAGATAACTGCACCGAGCCGAGAGATTTGGCAATGATTGATATGCTGGCTTCAACGGGTATGCGTGTCGGAGAAATGGTGTTGCTCAACAGAAATGATATTGATTTTAACGAGCGAGAATGTATCGTGTTCGGTAAAGGCAACAAAGAACGAGTGGTCTATTTTGACGCAAGGACAAAGATACACTTACAGAATTACTTAAACAGCAGAACCGATGATAACCCGGCACTTTTTGTATCGCTGAAAGCACCGCACGAAAGGCTAAAAATCGGCGGTATAGAAACAAGGCTCAGAGAATTTGGAAAGCAATTAGGATTGCACAAGGTACACCCACACAAGTTCAGGCGTACCCTTGCAACTATGGCAATAGACAAAGGAATGCCCATTGAGCAACTGCAACAGCTCTTGGGGCATAGGAAGATAGATACGACCTTGCAGTATGCAATGGTAAAACAAAGCAATGTAAAAATTGCACATAGGAAATATATCGGATAAGGAGAAAAGGATGGTTTACAACGAAAGTAAATATAATAAAAATTGGAAAACTATGAAACTTTCTGATTTAGGTGAATTTGCAAGAGGAAAATCAACACACCGTCCAAGGAACGACAAGAACTTGTTTGAGGGTGGCGGGTATCCATTAGTACAAACAGGTGAAATTAAAGAAGCAAACCTATATATTACGCATCACACTCAAGAATACGGGGAATTTGGGTTACAACAAAGCAAATTATGGGATGCAGAGACTTTGTGCATTACGATTGCGGCTAACATCGCAGAAACAGCATTACTTGCTTATCCTATGTGTTTTCCGGATAGTGTAGTTGGTTTTAAGGCTTATAAAGAAGTTTCATCTGAAAAATTTATGTATTATGTATTTGATTTTATTAGAAATTCAATACAGAATGCAGCTTCAGGAAGTACACAGGATAATATAAATATTGATTATCTAACATCCCTTGATTTTAAGGTGCCTGATAAAATAGCACAAGATAAAATGGTTGAATTATTATCAGCGATTGATGAAAAAATTTTAATGAATAGTAAGATAAACGATAATTTACCGTATCAGTCACTAATGGTGGCTTGACCGTTCATTAACATAGGCAGAATCCAGTCACGGAGTGTAATCAGTGCCTGATTTTCTCTCGTATTCTCAGAAATAATATTGAACATAGGATTTACCTGCTCATTAAAGGTTTTGAGTTTCTCAAAATCCGGAATATAAATAGGTCGGTCTTTCAATAATGGTTTTTGTAAATGCTTTAATCCTGTTCCTTGAAAGAATTTTTGGTTAAGTTCAGGCTTTATTGATACCAAAAGCAGATACAAATAATCTGACATATTGTTATTGGTAGAAATACACCAAGTATCCGTGGAATAAGCTGCTTCGCCAACATAGAATTTGACATCGGCATTACCTCCGGTATTCAAAAAGCAATTTCGTCCATTTATAAATGGTATATCCCATTTCAAAATAGCCGAGCCACTTGTAAAAAACGGATATTCTCCGGTAGATTGCTTTGCTTCGCCTACCTGAACAGATGATTTATCTGCTTCTATGAGTATATCTTTTAGCTTACCATTAGGCTTTTTGGAGAAAAATGTGTGCATATAAATGTCGTAAGCCATTGAAGCTAAATTATCGTTTATCGCATTATTCAAATTCACTTTTTTCTCTATATCATACAAACATTTGCCAATTTTCCTTTGAGTAGTAATATCCGGTAAGAACACTTCAACATCATAAACATCATCGGGTGATATATTCCTTTGCCTTGTCCCGCTGGCTCTGAATTCAAGTTGGTCTTTCACTAAATTCGTAGCCAATAAATAATGAAGATAATATTTATCCGCCTTGTCATCAACAGGAACAACCTTTCCAACACGCTGATTAAGTACAAAAGTTATTCCTTGCATTTTAGGTACAAATGCAGTATTTCCAAATAATCCAACAACCTGTTCTGTGAGCGGCATAATTAAATCGTCCTCTTTCAAGATAAAGTCATTTGGAAATGAAGCCCCATAAAATGTTGTCTTATCTTTGTTGAATTGGAAGTTATTTGTTGATGAAATATTCGCAAGTGTGACAAGTGCATACTCGCTCTCATCAACATAGTTTTCACTCTTGAACGCAAATCCGTGTTTAATTTTTAGTATTTCTCCCAGCTTAACTTTATTCATACTTCACCTTCTTCAACTGCTCCATAATCTCTGTTTTCAGTTTGTCTCCCTCTGTGAAATATTCCTGCAACTTGTCTGCATATGCTGTCATACGAGCATTAAATTCGTCCTGCGATAATTCCACATATTCGATTTTTACATCAAAATACTGTCCGGCAGAAAGGGAATACTTCTTTTCCTTGATTTCATCATAAGTGACTGCAACAGAGAAATCATCAACAACTTCTTTATTAAGGAAAGTATCTACGATTTTATCAATTTCAAAATCACGAAGTCTGCGTTTCTGATTGTTTCCGTCTTTGTATTCCTCGCCAAGTTTTGAAGCGTCTATCAGCACAACTTTTTCTGTTTCTTTGGAATTATCAAAGAACAGGACAGACACATTCGTACCGGTATTTGCAAATACATTTGATGGCATACTGATACAGCCATACACGATATGTTCATCTACAATATGCTGTAATATCTTCTTTTCGACACCGGATTTCGCTGTTACAAAACCGGTAGGTACAACAATCGCACCTTTTCCTTTTGCTTTAAGGGAATTAAGAACGTGCTGAATAAAAAGGGTGTAAATCGCCATACTCTCTTTTTTCTTCGCCGGAACTTTCGGAACACCAGCCCAAAAGCGAACTGGCATTGCAGCAATTCGCTCTCTTGTATCTGAAAAGTCCATTTTGAACGGAGGGTTGGATACTACATAGTCAAAAGTTCTGAGTTCTGTACCGTTGTCGCTCTTGTGATACGGAGCAACAAGCGTATCTCCCTGAATAGCGTGGTCAAGAGAAGATACCAGACCATTCAGAATAAGATTAAGTTTTAACATCTTATTGCTTCGCTGTGAAATATCCTGTGCAAAAATCGTACACTTATCTTCTCCAATTTGATGAGCAAGAGCCATCAAAAGTGTTCCTGTCCCTGCCGACGGGTCGTAACATTCTATATTGTGCAAATCAGTTGCTTTACCAACAAGTAATCTTGCCATAATCGTTGCGATAGCGTGTGGAGTATAATACTCTGCATACTTTCCGCCGCCTGCGGTATTATAGTCTTTAATCAAATATTCAAATATATCTGCAAAGAAATCGTAATGCTGCTCAAATGCTTCCTCAAAAGAGAAATTAACAAGCTTATCTACCAATGCACGGGCAAACGGTGCTCTTGCAGCATCATCAGTTACATATTGCGTCAGTTTTTCAAAAAGCGGAATCTTTGTATTCTGCGCAGTTTGCGTAGAAAATATATCTATATTCTTATCCGCTATGTCTGTCATTGTGCTGTCAAAAATCAGGTCGAAATCGCCCTTTGCCTGCTGATTCCAAAGATTTGCAATCAAATGTTCCGGATATAAACGTGGAATATCCGATGATAATGTATCAAAAATATCAAGCCTGTCATCTTCTGACATTTCAGCATAAGTAAGTTCCCACTTTTCTGCATTCTTTAAAGCAGGACTTACTTTCTTTACCTCATATCCGAATTTATCGTTAAGAAATTTATAAAGGAAAACCTGTGTAATAATCTTGTATTCATTACCGTCGTTTCCCATACCATAAGTCTGACAAGTCGCTTTCAATGCGTCTATCAGCTCTACGGTTTTTTCTTTTATGGTTTTTGTTTCTGCCATCGTGTTCTCCTTTATGCAACTGAATAAGTTTGATTATACTGGTCTAGATACTGCTTCGTTATTCTACTTTGAATAAATTTTCTGTCATCACGAGCACTCGCTATACCAAGCCTATCAATGCCTAATTTGATTTGTGTCATAACCGTTTGTTCAAAATATGCGTCTTTCTTCAATATGTCGTTTCGGTCATAGACCTTTTGGTCTATATCAGACTTAATAGACTTCAAAACATCCATAATTGATGCGTCATATTCCGAAACAATCGGTTGTTTATTAGCTGCTTTACGAGCAAGATTTTCTTCTCGGATTCTCTTATGAACTCTTGCAAATTTTGCGTCGCCATTATATTTACGGAGCAATACATTATTCTTTTTCTGAAGTTCATCCAATTTTTTTAGAATTTCCTCCAGTTCTTTTCCCTGTTCCTCAATCTCAGTTATGCTTTTCGGTTCAAAACCGTGTTCCTTAAAGCGAAGCAAAAATGCTTCCTGCAATGTCATAAACTCTGGGTCATCGGGGTCAATATTCTGGGTAAAAGCACGAACTGTCTTTCTGTATTTCTCAGTAACATTTTCTTTGCCACCGACAATTTTTAATTCTTCTTCGCTGATTTTACTGAAGTTGAAAGTAATATCTTCCATAGCTTCATTTACAAGCAATTTCGTTGTATCGTCGCTTGCAAAGAGTTCCTTTTGATTTATATTGTCGATATGGTGCTGAACTTCTGAAATAAGAGAAGGCAACTTTGTCAGTTCCATTCTTGCAAAAGTTTCTTTCAGCTCATCATCGCCAAAAGTTCTTACCAAATTACAACAATCACGAGCCGCAATCAAAATCTTTTTAAGTTTCAGCAGTTCTTGCTTATCCTCAATCGTAGATATTTCGGTACTAAACGCTTCTGCATTATCGGTCGTATAATTGAAAAGAACCTGCTGCACTTCCTGCATTTGCTGAATAAGTTCCTGCGGGTCTTCAATAACCTGCTTAAACGTATCCACTTCATTACCTTTTCCAACTTCATTTGGGTCGTTGAAGCGATTAAGTTCTTTCAAATAGGCTGCATTGGTTTCATCAAAATTACGCTTAATATCAGCAAAATCAATTACATATCCGTAGCGGTTATCCTTATATGGTCTATTCACTCTTGTGATTGCCTGCAAAAGATTGTGGTCTTTTAACTTTCTTCCAAAATACAGTCTTTTCAATCTTGGTGCGTCAAATCCGGTAAGCAGCATATTAAAGACAATAAGAATATCTACCGTCATATTTTTCTTGAAGTTATTGACAATAGTATCTCTCGTATCTTTATCATCACTGTCATACAGAATAAGTCCTGCTTTCAAATTGCTCTTTAAGGAAGCTGTTTTATTAAGTTCGTTTTGGATTTCATCAAAATAAGCAAATAGTTTTCTTGCCTGCTCACTTGTTTCGCAGATAATCATTCCGCCCAGAGTATTATCTCCTTGAATTTGTCTAAATCGTTTCAAATCAGTGATAATATACCGGAGCAGTTCTTTAACATAATTATCGTGTTCAACAATCTGATTTTTCTTAACATCTTTCTTTTCAACCAATGTTTCAAGTTTCTCATAGATTTCCGAAAGACGCTCTTTATATTGAGTTTCTATATCTTCTCGAATGATTTTCAGCGTATATCCATCTAAGATAGATTTATCATAATAATAAGTGTGCAGATAGTTTCCGAATACTCTCCACGACTCTCGTTCCTCTTTTAGCAACGGAGTTCCGGTCAACGCAATCTTAATGGCATTCTTATCTGCATCAAGAAGATTTGCTAAGAATGAGCCTTCCGGCTTATATCCTCTGTGTGCTTCATCTATAATGAAAACTCTCTGCAAATTTGTTGCGTATGCAGGTAAGTCAACTTTTTTTCTATCTTCTTCAAATCGTTGAATATTAACAACTGTTATTTCCGGCTTGCCGGAGTTTCCCTCCTGTGCCTGATTGGTGCGAAATTGTTCCATAAGTTCAGCTCGGGAATTTGCAGTTTTGACAACCAATCCACGAGCTTCAAACTCATCAGATGCCTGTTTCAATAAATCCAATCGGTCAACAATAAAATAGAACTTTGCCACCTTCTCGTGCTTACTGAAGTAATCTGAGAGAACATATGTGAGATTGTAAGACAAGGCTGTTTTGCCGCTTCCCTGTGTATGCCATATCACACCGGAAGTTACACCTTCATCAATTTTTTGTCTGACAATCAAGGCAGCAAACATCTGCTGATAACGCATTATATGTTTTTGGTCTGTAACCTCAATCTTTCCGTCAACCTCTTTTTGAAAACGGACATAAGTAATGCCATACTTCAAAATGAAAAGTAGCCTTTCAGGACTGCACATAGAAGTAAGTACACGGTTTGTCGGTGTATATGTATCCAAATTTGTCTGGTATTCAGGTGTATTATGAATAACCTGACAGTTGAAATCAGATAAGATTTTGCGTTCTACTTCTTTATCTGTATCCTTATATGGAAATTCTTTATTATATGGTGCAATATCTAAGTTGGTTGGATTTTCTTCTCTGAAGCAATTAAATGGTGCAGATTGTCTCGCTGTTGTACAGTAAAACGCACCCTGAACAGGAACAATGCCGCCCATTGTGTCATATTCCATATTATTTGAAAAAATCATTAACTGCGTAATATTCAAAAATCTCCTAAACTTCTTGTTCGGAAATCTCTGATTATTCATTCTCTTGCTTTCTGCAACCATACCGCCGTGATTATTCGGCTTCTTAACTTCTACAAAAACAAGTGGCAATCCGTTTATAAACAAAGTAATATCCGGTCTGAATTCATCTTGGTCACGCTTACAGGTAAATTCAGCAGTAAAATGGTATGTATTATTCTTAGGATTTTCAAAATCCACCAATCTGATTGGCGAAACTGAAGAAAGTCTTTTATAAAAGCTGTGTCCGAGGTCGTCGTTATCCAGTTCCTGCCTTATCATTTTCAAAATCTGTTCTGCTTCTCCCTTATGTTCGGGATTGAGTTTAACAAATTGTTCCTTGAAAACATTGATTAAGATATTCGTATCCGGGTCATAAATAGTCCCAGCCATATCTTCGGTTATCTTTCCAAAATAGGTGTATCCAATTCTCGTGAGATGAACCATTGCCGGCATTTGCACACGAGTAGCCTCGTTAAACATATTACGCTTACCATTGCCTGCCATATCCAGACCTCCTTAATTCACTCATCCAAAATAACTTCGCATATATCCCCAATATCGCAATGAAATACTTTACAAATTCTCATAAGCACATCAAGGGATACTGTTTCATTCTTATTTAATTTTGTTGCAACAGACGATGAAATTTCCGCAGCACGCATTAAATCTTGTCTTTTCATTTGATTATCAATCATAAGTTTTTGAAGTTTGTTGTAGCTTATTCTCATCTGTAACGCTCCTTCGTATTCTCCGTTCCTTTTGGTTACAGTTACTCATTTAATATTATACTATGAACAATCTATTTTTTCAAGATATAGAGATTTATTCGCAACTTTTATCTATCAAGGTGTCACTTTTTACAAACACCTAATGCAACTCTTTTAAATAATAATAAAAAAGAGATGCCGAAGCACCTCAATTATACATTCTATTATTAACGTTCAAAGCAATCATTGCTATGACCTTTTCTATCGCCGGCTCTTTTCCGTCCGGTGCAACCGCTTTCCAAAAAGCTATTGCTTCCGGTTCAGCACTTTTCATTGCTTCCCGAATGGCAAACTGCATTTCCTCTTTTACTGCTTTTTCGGTTGTTCCATTTTCTTTCGCTATTTGTCTGAAAATGTCGTTCATTTCTACTTCCTCCTATGTCTATTAGTATGTGTCTATCACTGACAGTTGTTGTTATAGCATATTCTCTCTGTCGAAGTCCCGAAAAATTTGTCGATAGCAGAAATTTTTTATACTGAAAAAAAGAAAGCTCGTCGATTAGGACGAACTTCTGTGTTTTATGGAAGTATTTGCTTTGACTGCTTCACAAGTGTATCTATGACTTCATAAATTCTGTTTCTATCTTCAGGAGCAAGTTTTTCAAGCTTCTCATTCAGCATTGAGTTCTTGACTGTATATCCCGTTTCCAGAACATCTGTAAGAACCATATCCGATGATACACCTAAAGCATTTACTATCTTTATGAAAGTTTCGAGTGACGGAATTTTCTCTCCACGCTCAACCATACCAATATAATTTGTTGTCAAATCTGTTTTCTCAGCCAAATCTTCTTGGCGTAATTTCCTCGCAAGTCGGAACTTTCTTATATTCTTGCCGATTGTATCGAGCTTCATCACATCACCTCCCTTAGTGTGTTTCCATAACTAATAGTATAGGTTAAGTCGATTTCAAATCACACGCACCCAAAGGAAGTCAAACCAACTATTAGTGATGATTCCCAACTATTTTTATGTTATACTATAAAAGTAGTAATTCACGATTGTTAATGGCGAAAGACAAATCACAACCCAAGAGCCAAGTTAAACAATCTCCATAGAATAAACTTAGGGGTAAAAAGGAATGGACGAACAAAAGATAATATTCAGTAATCGGTTTGAAAAAGAGAAATTTGAGGATTACAAAACAGATTTGGGAACTGGCAACACAATCACTCCTGACTTTACGGAAGCTGATGATTTTTTAAAATTTATACAGAAGAACCGCAGAAGTGTTCCAAGTAAAGAGCGAATTGCTGACAAGGATAAATTTATCAAAACCGTTTACGAACTATCCAATAGCTTTGAAATTGACGCTGACCTGATAGAATTTGCCGAGGGATATATCGCCAACATCTATGTAGATTATGCCTGCTACACTGGATATATCAAGAAGCTGTTAGCAATTCTTTTTATCCTTGCCGATGATATTTCCTTTTTAGACGGCAGTAAAGAAAATGCCGATATGCTTTTCAGTTTTACTTATCACACACATCATATTTTCCTAAACAACAGAGAAACAACCGATTTCTCATAATGTACCCGATGGCTACTCAAGCGAGCAGCCATCTTTTCGATTTTCCAGACACCGTCTGGAATTTTTAATACGCCGGAATACCGTAACCGTAAATATTTCTGCTTCCGACTGTGTATTGTCTTTGTCTGCAAGCGTCGCCTGAGTTACCCTCTACGGTATAAACTGTGCCATTCTCGCATTTCTCTACGATACCAACGTGGTCTGTTGTACCATCGTCCTCCCAGTCAAAGAAGATAATATCTCCGGCTTTCGGTTCATAGTTTCGGTCGTTCCATCTGTTGTTTGACTTGAACCAATTTGCACCGTCAATACAACCCGCAAATTTCGGAATAAGTCCGCTATCAATATAACCGCACTGGTCGGCACACCAAGATACAAAGCAAGCACACCATTCTACTCGACTGTCAAAGCCATACCAACTCCAGTAAGGTTGTCCGCCCTCATTGCCAATCTGAGTAAGAGCAACCTCAACAATCGCCTGATTGCTACCGGCAGTAAAGGCTCGTCCGTATGGATAGTATCTCAGAACATGAGCCGGATATTGGGTATCTCCATAACTGTCCCAACCAAGTCTTTGTGCCTGCTGAGTGGAAAACTCCACTGCATTGGCATAAGAATATCCGCCATACTTCGATTTTGCCCACGAAATATATCCATTACCAAAGTTGTAGCCTTGCAAAGCAAGTTTGATACGCTCCATATCAATCGGACTTTCCACCTCTGCCGAGGTAAGAGCTGCTTTCAATTCCTGAACTCCACACTGGATAGAATATTCAGGGTCTTTAATTCCATTAGGTTCGTGTGGATACTTCGTATTGAAACTGCCCTCTGCTGCCTGCATGGGGTCAAGTCCCCGACCGCCGCTTTCCTGCATCATCACAGCCTTAATCAATTCCACATATTCGGGAATACCATATTGTTTTGCATACTGTCGTATCAATGGGTCGTATGCTTCCACCTCTGCACTTACTTGCGTATAAGTATTGCTTTCACTTCCGCCACCAAACATTGCAACAGCACTTCCAAGTAGGACAACAATCATAATAATTACAACTGCTATCCAACCGCCTGCGGCAATGGCAGCAACCAATGCTTTCGTACCGGCTATGATTGCCTTTACTGTGGCAATAGTCGCTTTTGCTGCGGCTTTCACAGCATTTGCAGTTGCTTTCGCTGTCGCCTTTGCTGCCTGTGCCGCTTTCTGTGAAGCCTTAACGGTGGCTTGTGCTGTTTTCTGTGCGGCTTTTGCTGTCTGCTGACTGGTCTTAATGCTTGCCTTTGCGGTATGCTCGGCAGTCTTAACTGACCTCTGCGTTGTTTTCGCCGCTTCCTTACTAGCAAGTTTGATGTTCTTCTTTCCTGCGGAAGTAGCCGACTGTTTGACCATTTTCTCCGGCTTTTTAAGCGTTTTGATTGCCGATGATGTCTGCGTCTGCGCTGAAGAACTGCCAACCGTTGTAGTTCTTCCTTGCGCTCTCTGAACGTTTATTGATTTTTCGGCTCTCTGCTGTTTGAAGCGTTGAATGCCGTCTTTGGCAGATTGGATATTCTTCTTTGTTTCCTGAACACCTTTTCGCCCTGCTTTATTAAAAGCATACGCACCTTTATGTGCAATTTCATCAATTTCGGCTTCCGTCTTATCAGCAGCATATTCTTCCGCAGTATTCTCTTTTGCATTTACCGAATGTTCCGCTTTGTCCTTTGTGGCGATATATGCCTGTTTCATTTTTTGACCGGCAATGGCTGCTTTATCCAAGGCCTTTATCGTACCCTTAACCGTATCTCTTATTTTAATATCAGCCACATCAAACCTCCTTCCTAAGCCGGTTGAATCACTCTTTTGAATTTTGTCGAGCTGTCCGCAATAAACTCGTTAATTAATCGGCTTTCTGCTTTTGTTTCGGGATAAGCGATAATAGAGATTGTCTTTGCGTTCCAGTCAAGGGTGTAGCTGTCGCTTGCAACATTCGTGATGTGGTGCTGTGCAAGGAAATCTCGTAAACGTTTCATTTCTTCAAGGTCATCAGACATAATCACATTCACATAGGTTTTGTCCTTTGACATTTTCTCGTTGATAAAGCAGGCGAGAGAACAACCCACACCGCCCGCAACGGCAACAACAAGCATTGCAATCTCATTGTTTGCAGAGACAACTCTTTTTGTTATCCAAAAATAAATAAAGTCGGATATGATAACCGCAATGCCTGCAAGTATCCACCGACTTCTCTGTACCAATATTGTTTTTGTTGTACTAAGTGCGTTGTCCGCAACTTTCGCTGCGAACAATACCGCTAAATTTATCAAACTAATCATACAAGGCGTATCCCTCCTACTCTGTCACTTTCTTTGCTACGACAACCATTCTTCCGTTGTTACGGGAATACTCGCAGGTAGAAAGCGTAATCAATTTATCGCCGTTTTCTGCGGTTATTCTCGTATCATACAAAGCAAGTTCCTTGCACTTGGCGATATATGCATTGAAATCATCTTCTGTATCTGCATTGACAAAATCATAATATCTGAAGCTGTTCGGACTGTCTGTATATACTTCTGTCTTAAAAGCAGCCAATACTTCGTATTTACCTTTCTCGGTCAGCGTATCAAACTGAATGGTTTTATGCTTTTCCCAAAAAGATTTATCGGCATACTTCATCAATCCGGCAAACATCGAATTGTCGTTCATATGATGACCGTAGATAACAAGGTTGTCTGACGGAGCATCCACATCGCAGTTCTCCTGTACATACGGGCAACCGTACACTGTATAACCTTTATCAAATCCGTGTCTTAAATAGAAATTCGGATTATCCTTTGACTGCATAACCGGATAATTGATTTTGGTATCCTCAACCTTTATCCATCCTACCATATCGTTGTTCTGCATATACAGTTCCTGATAGTCTGGCAAAAAGTTCTTATCTTCGGAATATGACATCGTATCCTCCGTATCATCTGTATCCTCAACGTTTTCAATCAAGTTATCATAGAGTTCTGCCTGCATTTTAGAGTCGCAGTAGTCTTTGACCAAGAATCCAACGCTCACAGCAAATACAACGCTTAAAAGCGATATAACCGTAATTCTCATTTTCTTACTCATCGTTTTGTACCTTTACCTTTCCATATCTTTTCTTTTAGGTGGAGTCAAATCTCTACAATATTCGGGATGCCTGAGTTTGATACCTTCCATAAAGTAAGGAGCATATCCGCAACAGAACAATTCATCCGGTGTGAAAAGATTTTCTTTTCCCTCCTCCGTGAAGCCGTTCCAAAGATTAAAGGCAAGGTGGCAGACCTTGACTGTTCCACTGGTCTGCCAACCGCCATACATCCCCTCCGGCACAATGCAATCGTTCTTAAAATCAAACATTCTCCCTATATTCATTCTGGTTTCTTCTGAAATGCCCATCACATAGAAAAATGCCTGATGATAGCAGTCATTGTGCCTGCATTTCTCGAGATTTTCAAAGACAAAATCTCTGTGTGCTTTGTTTCTGAATTGAATTTTTGCCATAGAAAACACCTCCTTACACGCCTTCACCGGGCTTCGTCGTCATCAAGCGGTACAACTTCGTATTCTTCGGGAACTTGTTTGCAAACGGTACAAGAGAACTGCCCACCTTGATAAGTCCGTGTCCTGCGTCAACATTTGTGATATACGAAAGCTGAAGGTCGGAGATATTCAGAAGTTTTGCAAGTTCCAGTCTGTCGGTAGAAGCCTGATTGAGCATAATAATAAACTCGCTGTTCGCAAGCATTGTTCTTGCAGTATGGCTCTGCAAAAGGTCGTCCACATTCTGAGTGATACCGGTTGCGTATGCACCGTACTTTCTTACACGCTTCCAGAGTGTAAAGAGGAAGTTTGCAGAATACTCGTGCTGGAACAAAAGATAAATCTCATCAATGAAGATAAAGGTGTGCTTACCCTTTGCTCGGTTCTGTGTGATTCGGTTCAAAATACTGTCAAGGACGACAAGCATACCGATAGGCATAAGCTGCTTGCCGAGGTCGAGAATGTCATAACAGATAAGTCGATTGTGAGTATCTACATTTGTCTGCTTTGCAAAAGTATTCAGCGAACCGTGAGTAAACAACTCAATAGCAAGAGCGATTTCCTTTGCTTCCGGCTCATCCTGTTTGAGAAGTTCATCTCTGAAATCCTGCAAGGTCGGAACCTGACCGGTATAATCGTTTTGCTGATAGGTGCGGTAAACGCTTGCAGTACAACGGTCAATGATGGACTTCTGCTTTGCTCCGAGATTTGTTCCGCCGATAAGCTGTTCGCAAAGGGACATAATAAACTCGGATTTCAAGATAACAGGATTTGCTCCGTCGCCATAGTCCTTGTTCATATCCATTGCATTGATATGGTTATTCGATGTTGCGGAGATATTGATAATCTCGCCACCAAGTGCATTTACAAGATGGGAATACTCCCTCTCAGGGTCGATGATGATTACATCAGCATCGGAAGAAAGGATAATATTTTCAATCTCCCCCTTAGCCGCAAAAGACTTACCGCCACCGGATACACCGAGAATAAAGGAGTTACCGTTAAGAAGCTGTTTTCGGTCGGCAATTATCATATTTTTACTGATAACATTCTGATCGTAATAAATGCCGTTCTCGTGGTAAATATCCTGAACCCTGAACGGAATAAACACTGCAAGGCTCTCGGTCGTAAGAGTTCTGAATGTGTCTATTTTCCTTGTACCGTATGGCATAACGGTATTGAGTCCGTCCATCTGCTGAAATTTAAGAACCGCAAACTGACAAAGATGTTTTCTCGCTGTTGTGAGCAACGCTTCCGTATCGTTATCGAGCTGCTCTTTGGTATCTGCGGTATGCACCATTGTGAGCACTGAGAACATCATTCTCTGGTCACGGGTGGTAAGGTCATCAAGGAACTCTTTCATTTCCTTTTTTTGCTGTTCCATATCATAAGGAACAGTTGCCGAAAAGTTGTTGTTCATATTCTGCTTTCTCTGCCAGTTCGTGATGTTGGTTTCTACACCGAGCAATCTGTTTTCGGCTTCTCTGACTGCTTCATCGGTAGGAACAGGTACAATATCAATGGACATCATCAGATTTCGGTTCATATCCGTAAGTTCCGCCACCATACTGTCCTTGATATAGGACGCATATTCACGAAGAAAGATAACCCTGCCATAACGGTTGCCGATTTTGAAATAATCACTTTCAAATTCTAAAGAGTCCGGGCAGATATAGTCCTTGAAATCGTGTCCTTTCTTTCGGGTTTCCTTAATATCAAAATGATATGAAGTTTCTTCCCCCACACGGAAGAAGTCGTGAATAATGCGAAGTCGCTCGTCCGTTTCAAGTTCCACACACTTACTGCCAAGTCGTGAAAAGTGTGAGATCAAATCTGCACCTACACGGGCAAAATAGGTTCTTGCATCATCCACATTCTTTTTATTGATGGAGATGGTCACATACTTATCCTGCACCGTTGAATTTGCTCCGGTCGCCTTATCAAGAAGCATCTTGTTGTATTCCTCCCGATATTCGTCTAGTTCGTCTCCGGTTTCAGGGATAAGGATTGTTTTCTCAAAGTCCAAACGGTTCAGTCGTCTGTTGTTGATAGTGAGTTTTGTGGTTGCTCCACTATCAAGAGAGTTAAGCAGTTCCGAATACTCAAGGAACATCGCTTCCTTATCTTCTCGGCTGGCAACCGCATAGTTAATATCCGTGAACTTAAAGGATTTGGAATACTTATCTTTACCAACTCTGAAGATACCGTCATCATAGATAGCAGTAACCGGAATACAGTCCTGCACACCCTTCGGCACAGCAAATTTTTCCTTATCCTGCTTAAAGATGTTGTTTAATGTCTTAATCATTATTCTTGTAAGCCTCCTTTGTCTTTTTCTCAATGCTCGGTTTCATCAGTTCTAAATAGGTGTTTGTGGAGTGAAACACTAACTTCTTTGGCATAAGAAACTCGGACTTAATCCACGCCCAGATAAATCTCTCTGCTGTCATTCCGTTGTATTTCACAAATCCGAGAGCCGCAAACGGTGCTGCTCCCAAAATACACACCCACGATACTGTTTCAGTTCCAAGATGCGGTTTGAGCAAAAAGTACAATCCTACTGCCACACCACACGCAAGGACAGAAAAAATGAACTGTCTTAGCGACAGTCCGAAAAACATTGATTCTGTGTAATTTCGTATTTCTCTGTTAATTTTTACTTCCATTAGAAATTCCTTTCTATGACAAATAAAAAAGCGCCGCCATAACTGACAGTGCCACATCGTATCGTGCATTACCAAAGGTTTAAATAAGTAAGTCCTCTTGGTAAATTATCTTCTTCATTTTCTAAACTTTGCTGTATGTGATTATAAACATTATGAATACTTTCCAAATATAGAATAAAGGACTTTTTGTTCGTATCCCTATTACGATTTTTTAACTTGATATACTCATCACGAACACAATTCCATCCCTGCTCATATTCAAGTATTTCTTGAAGTTTGCAGTCTGCATTTTGTGATAGCACTCTATCTTCAAATGAATAGCGATTGTTTTTCTTCCAATTCTTGATATATCTATATCCATTGTTCAAATTGTCATCATCTAAATAATAAATTATCGCAAAATCACAGCTTCTGATAATCTTGGAATGTTTTTTATCAACAACCTTTATGGTAATAGAAGAAGTGGAGTCTTCGGGTTCTCCGTACTTTGTACCTTTGAGCGACTTGGAAAAAGCTCTCATAAACTGCTCTTTCAGTTTTTTGGGATTGTCCCATAAATCGCTCTTTTGCAAAATTAGATTGTAGTCAAAATCATAACCTCTGTTACCATCTTTTATCTTAGTGACGAGGTGTCGATTTGCACTTCCAATCAATTTGAATTGAAAAGTCGTATCATATTCGGTTTTCATTATTTTTTGAACCTTTTTTATGATACTTTCAATTTCCTCTTTATAAGGCTTGTATTCTGCTTTGCTGATATATTCGTACATATACTTGACCATCCTATCTTTACTTCCTCAATCCGACCATTTAGCAAAGCTAAATCATTACAGTATATCACGATTTTTTCACTTGTCAATTATTTTTATTTGTTTTTGTGTTTTTCAGGCAAGAATTTTGCCTGAAGATTTGTTGCAAAAACCTCCGTTATAAGCCCATCATTTCTCTGATAATACGGTCACTCATCTTTACTGCACCGACAAGAACAAGCATATTAAATACAAGTTCTCCGATATATGACCATACCTGTGTGACTGCCGCAGCGTCCGGGTTTACTACCGGCGGACTTGACGCAAACAGTGAGAAGATTATGCAGGCAAGCACGATTACTGCACCTTCAAGCAGTACCGCACAGTAACTTTTAATAAAACTCTTGCCCACATTCTGCGTTGGTTCTCCGGCAAAGGTAGATAGCGGTATCGGTGCTAATGCCGTGTACATATACAGTTTGAAAAATCTGCCGTAAACCGTCATTATCAGAATGAATGACAACACCGTAATAAAAAGACCGCCTATCAGAGTCACTGCCCATAGTGGAATGCTTTCAAAGAATCCGCAGTCCTCAATGGTTGTTACCATTTCGGATGGGAGCGTCGTCTGATTCGGTGTTCCAAATCCCGATGATGTCATAATGGTTGAAATGATACCTTGAACGATATTGAATAAAGCAAGCATAAGCTCCATACCGTAGGTTATGACACCTTTGGCAATGGCAAAGCGAACAAACAATTTCAGTGCGTGTTCCGGCTTTTTTACATCGGTAAAGCTGCCGCAGGTACGGACAACGCCTACCACAAAGAACAGCACCAACAGTGCAAGTCCGATTGCCTGAACTGCTCCGTTGATTGTTACCATCACATTCCATATGCTTCCGCCTTTGAAATCCTGCGGCGTTGTGGTTAAAAGCTGCCATATCTCGCTTAATTTATCGTTCCAAGTTTCAAGAGCGTTTTCGAGGTTTTGAACTACCCAGTTATCGCTCATTCATTCGCACCTCCTTGTAAAAATGGGAGCATACCCGTTTTGCCGAGTATGCCCCGTGATAACTGTTGCTTCTTAGCCTGTGATAAGAGTAAGGATTTCTTTTGCGAAAGTAATGATGATACCTCCGGCAAGAGTAAGAAAACCGTTTGCTCTCTGGGACGGGTCGTGGGACTTCAAAGAAAGTCCGACCTGCACGATACCGAAGCCGAGCAGGATAAGTCCGATTGCACGGATAAGTCCGAAAATGAAATCGGACAGATTGTTTACTACCGTGATAGGGTCGTTTGCCGCAAATGCGGTTACACCTGTGCCGAGTACAACGGTCATCGCCAATACTGCTACGCAATAAGCTCGATACCCTTTCTTGACCTTTCCGGTCATCGGCAGTTTAGAGGTTGTTTTGTTTTCTGTGTTTTTCTTAAAAAATCTCATTGTAATTTCCTCCTGTGATTAAAAATTGTTATCTACTTCAAAATCCTCATCGGACAGAAGTTCGTAAGTGGTTTCTCCGTAATTGCTTTCCTCAACCTCATCCGGGTCAATAGCAAGAACGGAAATAGATGAGTGCGGTATCGTTACTTCTCCGTGCTTGTACGGTTTCTCTTTTCCGTCTGTGGTCAATGCCACATTCGGGTGTTTCAAGATGTCGTACTTAAAATCCATAATCGGTCGCTCCCCTCGAATAAACAAAATCGCATATTGGTTATTCAGCATACGAACTTCATCCGGAGTGAGAAGCTCACGACCGCTTATCTGATAATTGGTGGAGTAGTTACCGCTTCGACCGGAACTCTTACCATAAGTGTTCGTGTCGATAGTTTCTTTGCCGAGCAGCTCCGACACATATTTATGTGTGCTTTGCTCGTTGCCGCCAAGGTACAGAAATTCATCGCAGTTGCCCACGATACTTTCCCATTGCTTTTCAAACAAGGCTTTAAGCTGTGCCAAGTTCTGTAAGATGATACTGACCGACACACCTCTGGAACGCATTACCGAAAGTATCTTGTCAAAGTCATCCGGCAATGAAACATTGGCAAATTCGTCCATCAGAAAATGGACGGGAACGGGAAGCGAACCTCCGTGGATATGGTCGGCGGCATAGAATAACTGCTGAAACAGTTGGGTATATAAAATCGACACCAGAAAATTGAAACTGGAGTCGTTATCGGGTATCAGGGCAAACAGAGCAACTTTTTTCTCTCCCATAGAGGGCAAGTCTAACTCGTCAGCCGAAGTTAAAGAAGCAAGGCTTTCAAGGTTGAATTTTTCAAGCCTTGCAGCAAGCGTTATCTGAATAGATTTCAGCGTCTTTGCCGAACCGGAATGATAGGAACGGTAATACTTGAGAGCAATGTGGTCGGGATTATTCATCTCAAGCTCCGCAAATAATTCATCAAGAGGAGATGGTCTTGTATCTTCCTCATCTTCGATTGAACCGGCTCTGAGCATTTCCATAACCATTGCGAAGTTCTGTTCTCCCTCCGGTGCTTCATAGTGCAAATAAAACACCAACGCCAAAAGAAGCATAGAAGCCGAGGTGTCCCAAAACGGGTCTTGTGACTGACTTCCCTTTGGTGTGGTGCTTTTGAATAAGTTGGTTACAAGTTTCTGCACATCGTTATCATTCTGAAGATATACAAACGGATTGTAACAGTGGCTCTTTTCCATAGAGATAAGGTCGAGGACTCTGACCTCATATCCTTTTTTCTCAAGAAGTTTTCCCGTATCCCTCAAGATTTCGCCTTTGGGGTCAAGGATTACGAAAGAGGTATTACACTGCATAAGATTGGGCTTACAGTAAAATCTTGTTTTACCTGCACCGGAACCGCCGCATACCAGTGTATTCAGATTTCGTCTGTGCTTTTTCGCATTCAATCCGATACGGACATTCTGCGTCATCAGTTTGTTATCGGAATACGGAGACTGTCTGTATTTCTTATCCACGGCTCTTGCATTGCCCCATTTCGCAGAACCGTGTTCCTCCCGCCTGCGGTAGTTTCGCTGTGTGGAGAAATATATCCCGATACCCATTCCATAGCACAAAAGCAAAATGAGGACAGTTTTTACGCTGTCCTCACAAACTTCTATATGAAACGGATTGTTAAATACATTCATCAGGCTCGGCAATATCTCCGGCAATCCGCCTTTGACAGACGGAGCAATGAGAAGTGCCAGCCACACCACCGGAACAATACCGATAACAGAAAGAATAATCGCAGACTGTTTTTCGTTATCTCGCATCTCCGGAGCGTTCCTTTTCGATAACTTTGAATTTTTTCTTTGGGGCAGTCCCGACCTTGATAATCAGGTCGTCCACAGCGTCGGTTGATTTCCCCTCGTTCATTAAATTTGTTTTCTCGTCATTAAGAGAACGGATAACGATACCGTGTTCATAATCATCCAACGCAATATGGTAAAGTTCTTCTTTCGCCATATCAGTACCTCTTATCTTTCATAATCTTTTGAGCGTTCCTGCTTTTTCTTATACAGTTCGTCAGAAACACGGGAATGAATATCAGCCATCGCATTTCTCGTCTTAGATAGTTCAAAACGAATGTCCTTCGGCTCTTTGTTTGCGAGCTTATCCGGAATACGGTTAATGGCAAAATTCTGTGTATCAATACCGTATTTTTTGCAAAGCATATAACCGATACACACTGCCTGAAATCCCATATCAGAGCGACTGTAACTGTCGCTGTTGATGGAAAGCTGTGCGTGTCCCAGTTCCTGTGCTACGCATTGAGCAACCGCTACGCTGTCTCCCACATCACGCTTTACATACAAGGTCTGTTCCTCATTGTTATAAAACGCCGCCATATTCGGATATGGGAGTTCATTGGTTGCTTCCACATTTACGGGCGACGAATCAAGCATTGTGGTAATTAGTGCTTTTGGGTCACGATTAACTGTCGGTGCAGGCGGTCGTTTCCCATTGGTCTGTGCCACATCAAACACTTTCTTCACATTATAGGAAATGCCTGTTGTACCGTCACGCTTTGCATATTCCACCGGTTCAAGAATGGAAATACTCTTAGCACCTTTTGTGATTTTAATATTGTCTTTGCTCCAGTCATCAAAATCTTTAAGCTGTACCGCCTGCGGATACTGCTTATAAATCAAAAGTGCGTTAACTGCCGAATATCTGTCAAGTCGGCTCTGTGTATCGAGAAACGCTTTGAATTTCTCCGGCGAAGATACAATCTCTTTCACCGCTTCATCCGCAAGCTGATACACACCATCTTTCTCAGCTCGTTTCTTCTCGGCATATTCCTCTTTGGAAAGTCTTGGTCGCTGAGTGCCTGCTTTTGCAGGAGTAAAATTTTCTGTCATTGTAATTACCTCTCTTTCGGTTTCTTGGATTTTGTTTTCGGCTGTTGGTGTACCGTCTGCTTTGGTGCAGAAGGACGCTTTGCCTTATCTGTTTCCGGTTCTTTGCGTTCTGCTTCTTTTTGCTGTTTTGCCTGAGCCTTATAGCGGTCAAGTTTCTCTTTAACCGATGGCTTCTTCTGTCTGTCAACAGCAATACCCTTATCAGTTTGCATATCTTCCGGCTCTGAGTTTTGCCTTGACGGAGGGTTTTTGTCCGTTTTGGCGGTTGTGGGGTTTGACTGTGCGTTTTCCTCTTTCTGAAGCGGCTTTCGCACAGCTTCCTCCGTAATGATTTCATTCTTGGATTTTGTCGGTTTATCTTTTTCCACGGCTTCACGTTTCTCAACCGCTTTCTGCGATTCCGTCACGATTGCCGCCTTATCCACCTTACCGAGTTCAAATCGTTCAACGATTCTTTGAATTTTAGAAGCGTCTTCCGCACGGGCAATAATATCAATCGGAATATTCTCTCCCTTTGTGTTCTTATCTCGAAGAACACAGTAGAGAACACCGTAGCGTTTTGCCTGTTCGGTAAACTTCTTCAAATCCTTATTCGGAATAGAAAACACTTTCAATTCCTTGCCCGATTTAATCATATTGGTAAGTCGAGCTTTTCCTCTGGTCTTGTTCGCCTGCGTTGCTTCCTGCTTCAATACAGAAGCAAGAAGAATCGCAATATTCTTTGCAGCTGAACCGGTAAGTCTTGCAGCAACCTCGAAGCCTTCAAGGGATAACCTAACGACCTGTTCGGCTGCGTCACCTGAATTTGTCATTTCGCTTTTGCTCCTTTCTCTGTTGTTTTTCTTCTTCGGCTCTGATTGTTTCAAGGTTCTGTTCCATAACCTTTGACCTCTCGGCAATGTCATCACAGAGTCGAACCTCTTTATTCAGTTCCCGAATTTTGTCGCTTACCGTCGAAATCTGTTCTTTGACCTTAGACAGCTCATCGTCACTCATCTTCGTTCTTGCAATTTTTCGCAGGTGCGTTCTGTCGTCAGTCAAAGTTTTAATCTGACCTTTCAGCGACTCTTTATATGAGAAAAGCTGCTCGTCCGTAGAAATATTCTCCCGTCCGAGCAGCCTTGTCTCTGCTGTGATTTTATCTAACTTCAATAAATCTTCTTTGAGAAGATAATGAAGCCTTGCTGTATTCTGTTTTTTATATTTTGGCAGATAACCGAGCCTGTAACAGTAATGCAGATACAAGCCATACAGTCCGCCCACTTTTTTGATTTTATTTTCTCTTGTAGGCAATCGGTACTGCCTGATAACCACCGTATGCTTTACAAACGGAACTATGCGTACTCTCTGATTTTCCATAAGCCTACGCCTGATTGCTTCCTCGGTATAATCTTCTCCGAGATTTTTAAGTCGTATGGGTTTCGTGTACCCTTTCGGTACAATCGTCCAATACTTCCGGCTCTCGCTTAGATAATGCTCATATCCCATCTGCGTAAGTGCGTAGTCAAGACTTCTGATATTTGTGCTGTGGGCAATCGCTTCATCTATGGCTTCTCGCACCATAGAATATCTGGTCTGCATTCCCGCCTGTTCCTGCTTATAGTAGTAAGAGGATTGTTTACTGCGATTCGGATTCGGATTGTAATATAATCCATATTTCTCACAAATACGGTCGGCAACTTTTCTGAACTTAAACCACGAGGTATCTTGACATCGCTTGCCGTCTTTGAATGAAACAGAGTTAATTACATAGTGGCAATGCAGGTGTTTGGTGTTCAGGTGCGTTGTAACAACAACTTGAAATCTTTTCCCCCACACTTCGTTTGCAAACTCCATTCCGATTTTCTGTGCAAGCTCCGGTGTGATATTTTGTTCCTTAAAACTCAAATATCCGTGATAGGCTTGTATGCCGTCCTCTTTCCCATATGCCTGCTTGACTGAAACAAATTGGTCACGGGCAGTGGTCGGATTACAGTTGATACCTTCCACGAAATATTCTCGTTCGGTTTTTTCTTCGTCCTTTGCATAGGAGAGAACATCTGCAAGTGCCTGATATTGTTCCTCGGTATAAATATCTGCCGCTGTCTTTTCAGGATTAGCGGCATAATCAATAACCTGACCAAGCCTTGAATTGACTGCCCACAACTTGCTTACTGCCATTTCATTTCACTCTTATCGGGTCTTAAATAAGTACGCTCAATATCTGCCTGAAACTTATGCCAACGCTCCGCTTCCTTTTTAAGCTGCGGTGCGTCAACAAAGCCAAGAGCGTTTGCTTTAACTGCAAGTTGATTGATGTTGTTGCCGATAGAAGAAAGCTCACGCATCACATCATAAAATCTTTCATCCGGCTTTTCCCTCGGCTCATATCCTCGAAGAAGCAAACGGATAAGTCCCGCTTCACTCAGGCAAGCCTTTTTTGCCTTCTTCTGCAAATCCTGTGCTTCGTCTCTACTGAACCTAACAATCTTCTGAATGTTTCTTTTCCTCATTTTCTGTGCCATCCTTTCTTGTGATGATATAATGTCTGTCCTTATTTATCTGGAACAGACACATAAAAGTAACTCCTGTAAAGCCGCCGGCAATTACACCGACGGCTACCAATGCTATCTCACGCATAGCGTTCTCCTTTCTCTTGGGGTATTAGGGGCAAACCCTAACGAGGTATTTGGTAGTGTGCTATCCAAATACACTGCTCGCTAAGAATATACAGACTCTCCGGGTTGCCCCATCGTCTGTCTTTTTATCGCTCCATATCTTTTGAAATTGGCTTATATGCTTTCGCTTCAATGCCCTTGTCCGTCTGATAAAAACGCTCCGGATACCGGAACTTATCCTCATATTTTTTCATCAAATCCTTTGGCATACTGAGAAAACTCTCCGACTCAATCGGTGCGTATGCGATAAAGAATTTTCCTGCAATAATGTCGAGGATTTCTTTATCATCGGAGTAAATTGCACGGTTTAACTCAGCACCGTTCATCTTCCCTTCCTCGTTACATACGATTGCAATCTCATCGTCAAAAGGCATATATTCCTCAATATACCCGCCTACGGTTTCCTGCATTGCTTCCAGCGTATCCTCAATCTCAATCTGTTTCGGATACTTGCCCGGTTCAATGAGAAGTACATTTATTTTTTCGCTCATCTCTCAAAACTCCTTTCATTTTTCTTGGAAATTCCTAATTTGATACACAAAAAGTCGTTGACATCTTTCCCGCACTTGGGCGGATCGTCAACGACTTCGTATCTGTCTTTTAATTTTATTTTCAGTGCATTTGCCGCCTTTCTTCCGGCAATATCATTGTCAAAATGAAGCACGATACGGTTAATGTTCTTATTCTCTTCAAGCAGATTTTTAAGTGTAACCGGCACTTTGGATTTCTCTGTTTCTCTGTTAGGCGAATACACGCCGGAGAGAGAAACAAGGTTTAATTTGTGCCAATCCCTGCCCGCCATCTTCGCTAATGTGGCATAGGATAGCAGGTCGATAGCACATTCAAACAGGTGTACCTCTGTGCTTTCTTCATTTGTCAGCCTGAAAGAAAACTGCTTCTTGCTACCGGTGCAGTCGCCCATAATACGACTGCTGTTTGTTGCCCGAAATGCGGCATACTTTGCTTCTTTTTTCTCGTCATAACCAATAAAAACAACATTGTGATATGGCAGTGATTCAATGATAAGTTCCTTATCAAGGCAGTAATTTATGATTTCATAATCAATCCCCCGACTGAAGAGATACTGCGTAACCACATCGTTACTCGGACTTTTATGCGGTAAAAGAAGCGGCTGATTTTCATAACTCCGGCTTTCTTTTTCATAGACCGGAGTAGAAACAGCACACTGTCCCATAATGGTTTCAACCGCTTCTACAAAATCAAGTCCTTTGACTTTGATAAGATAGTCAAGGGCAGATTTGCCACCGATACCTCTCGACCACCACATCCATTTCCCGTTTGAAATCTTCAAACTGTCGTGTTCTCTGGTACAGTAAGTGTTACCACTATAACGGACAAGTTCGCCCGGTTCATAGGTGCGAAGATAGGTCAGCAAATCCATTCTCTTTGCTTCGGTTATGACTTCCGGTGCTATATATGGCATACTGACCACCTCACATTTCTTTCTTATCTTTCATACGACTTCTCCTTTCGCTTCTCGGTGGATTCGCCCTCATCAGGCTCGCCGCCCACAATTTCATTTTCCTTTTTATCCATATTGAGTAGGATATTCAGCTCGTCCAAACGGGCAAGTTTTGACTTCAATTCTTCTTCCTGCACAAACGGTTTTTGCACTTCTTTCTGTGCGGTTTCAAACTGATTTTTCGTATCAGCAAGACTGTCCTTTGCTTTTTCAAGGTCGTCTACAAAACGCTCAACTGTATTATCAATACGAGTGATATTACCGAAAACATCATCGCCAAGCGATACCTGTTTGCTGGTTTCTCCTTTGACCGTTACGCAATAGGAACGCTCCGTCGTATCGAAAGACAGTTCCGTTTCAAATCCTCTGTACTTGCCGAGAGGGACTGGTGCAGGACTTGTCATCTCCTTGCAGGCTTCAATGATTGCTTTACCTGCGTCCGCCTTTTCAGAATAAAAAACACCCTTAACCTCCATTCCGACAAAGCGGTCATCTGTTGGTTTCGGGTGTTGTTTTGCAGTTTCTACATCTGCTATCAAACCGTTAATGCGATTCTCAAGAGAAGTGATACGCTGCGGATAATATTTAATTATCTTGTCCTCAAGGCTGTACTTTTCAGATAAGAAATTGGATTTTAGCAGTTTCAATTTCTGTACCTGAATGTCCAAATCAATCTTTTCCTTGATATATGGATTGCCGGTGGCAAGCATTTTAATCTCGGCATAAGACAGTGCGGTTTCATCAATATCTTCCGCACTTCTGACCGGAGATTTGCTCGTCATAATCTGTGAAGCGAATTTCTGCTTACCCTCAACAAGCTGATAAAGATATGCGTCAAAGGTCTGCTTTGTAACATAACGATAGATTTCCACCTTTGGATTTGAGTTGCCCTGACGGATAATTCTACCACTGCGTTGCTCCAAGTCTGCCGGTCGCCAAGGACAATCAACATCGTGAAGTGCAATAAGCCTGTCTTGAACATTCGTGCCGGCACCCATCTTTTGAGTCGAACCCATCAGCACTCTGACCTCTCCTTTACGAACTTTCTGAAACAGTTCTTTCTTTTTCACATCGGTTTCTGCTTCGTGGATAAATCGGACTTCGCTTTCGGGAACACCTCGCTCTATGAGCTTCTTTCTGATGTCATTGTAGACAGAAAATGTTCCGTCATTCTTTGGTGTCGATAAGTCGCAGAACACTAATTGTGCCGACTTTTTATCCTTGTTTTCTTCCCATATGCGGTACACATTATCAACGCAGGCATTGATTTTACTGTTTTCAAAATCAGGCAGCATAGCATTTAGCATACGCTGGTCAAGTGCAAGTTTTCTACCGTCGTTTGTTATCTTGAGCATATTATCTACGCTTGAATCTACACCTCCACCACGAACTTTCTCAGCTCGTTCTGCAAGGGAGGCAACCATTTCCTTCTGCATTTCAGACGGTTCAACCGACACATTATGATACTCTGCTTCCGGCACAGGGAGGTTAAGCATATCGGCTGTTTTAATGTCTGCAACCTCTTTGAACATCGCCATAAGTTCGGGCAGATTATAGAATTTAGCAAAACGTGTTTTCGCTCTATATCCCGTTCCCTCTGGCGTAAGTTCTATGGCTGTTACCGTTTCTCCAAAGGTAGAAGCCCAAGCGTCGAAGTGCTGTAATCCGTTTTTTACAAGGGTGTTGTACTGCAAATATCGCTGTATGGTATAGAGTTCCACCATACTGTTTGAAATAGGCGTACCTGTCGCAAATACTGTTCCTCGTCCGCCGGTAATCTCATCAAGGTATCGGCACTTCATAAACAGGTCGGAAGATTTCTGTGCTTCTGTCTGAGCAATACCACCCACATTACGCATTTTTGTGTAAAGATAAAGGTTCTTGTAGTAATGGCTTTCGTCAATAAAAAGCCTGTCCACACCTAATTCTTCAAAGGTTACAACATCATCCTTTCTGCTTTGGTCGTTGAGTTTTTGGAGCTTTTGCTTGACGGATTTTCTTGATTTTTCAAGCTGTTTGACAGAGAAGTTTTCTCCTCGGTTACGCTTTAGTTCTGCAATTCCTTCCGTCAATTCATTCAACTGCTGTTCAAGAATTGCCCTCTGCCTTTCAATCGACATCGGGATTTTTTCAAATTGAGAATGTCCGATAATAACTGCGTCATAATCTCCGGTTGCAATTCTTCCGCAGAACTTTTTACGGTTCTTTGTTTCAAAATCTTTCTTCGTTGCAACCAGTATATTTGCTGACGGATAAAGCTGCAAGTATTCTGCCGCCCACTGTTCCGTCAGATGATTCGGTACAACAAACAGCGATTTATTACATAGTCCGAGTCTTTTCGACTCCTGCGATGCCGCTACCATCTCGAAGGTCTTGCCTGCACCAACTGCGTGTGCAAGCAAGGTATTTCCACCGTAGAGAATGTGAGCCACCGCATTTCTCTGGTGTTCCCTTAATGTGATTTCCGGGTTCATTCCACTAAATGTGATGTGGCTTCCGTCATACTCACGAGGTCTGATACTGTTGAATTTTTCGTTATACATCTTCGTGAGTTTCTCTCTACGTTCAGGGTCTGCCCATATCCAATCCTGAAAACCTTGTTTGATAAGTTCCTGCTTTGCCTGTGCGATTGCCGTTTCCTTTTTGTTGAGAACTGCCTTTTTCCTGCCCTCATCATCTTCGATATAATCAAAGATACGAACATCTTTCAGGTTCAGCGTTTCCTCAATTATCTTGTAGGCATTGATACGACCTGTGCCATATGTGCTATACGCTTTGACATTGGAACGGTCATAGGATTTACCCTCGATATTCCACTCGCCCGTATAGGGAGAGAAGTGAACTTTTATATTCCACTGTGCATATCTCGGTGTATCAAGGAACTCAAACATAAACTGCTGGATTACCTCCTGCGGCAGCCAAGTAGCACCGAGCCTTACGGAAATCTCACTTGCAGTCAGGTCTATCGGCTGAACCTTTTCCAGTGCTTCCACATTGATTTTGTAATCTTCAGGATACACCTCGGCAGATTTTTTTGCTGTGATAAGTTTCTCCCTGACATTACCGGAGAGATATTCATCTGCCATCAAATACTTTGCCTCGGTTACATTCCCGTACCCGTAAAGCGGATTTAAGAAGATAACACCTTTCAAATCCTGATAGAGTGTTTCTTCATTTTTACCTGTGAGCTTTGACATATATTCCATATCAATCCCGGCTTTTTCTCCCATAGAAACAGCAAGTGCTTCGCTGGCAGTATCTACCTTTTCTACCGGCTTATGTGGCTTAATTGTACGCTTGAAGAACATATCTGCCTTGCGTTCCAGTTCTCCGTTTTCGTTGATAACTTCAAGTGCAGAAAGCAAGGCAAAGGAACTGTCATCACTGAAAGCAGAGATATTTGCCCTGCTGTTAATCAGTCCGTATTTCTTAGTATAACTGTCATAAAGACTGTTGAGTTTTGACTGCTCGGCTTTGATTTCTTCGTCCGGATAGTCCTCGGTTTGAAGTTCAATCAAGTTACGAACGCTGTCACGAACCGCAATCATACCCTTGATTCTGTTCTCGGCGGTTGCCGACACCTCCACCGGAGTCATACGAGAATTCTCACGGAAATAGATTTTGTCGTCCACCACTGTGTAAGAAAAATTCCTTACATTCGGGTCTGCCGGGATAGAATTATCTTCTTTCTCCAACTCGTCGGTTACTTCGTAATCGTTTATTTCTCCGTGAATATTTGCTACTGCTTCGGATAAAAGCTCTGATAAATCTGCATTTTCAAAAGGTACGCAGGTTACCTCTTCTCCGAAGCGACCGCTTACTGTTTTCATTTCGCCCAGTATCATTTCGGGATGTTCCACAAAGTACGAGTTCATCGTGATACCGTCATCAGTTGTGCCAAGCTGTACCCAATCGGGTTCAATATCTATGAGCCTGTCACGCTTTTGCAAAAACAAAATATCCGATACAACTTCCGTACCAGCATTGCCTTTGAAAGTATCATTTGGAAGTCTGATTGCTCCCAAAAGGTCGGCTCTTTGTGCGATATATTTTCTGACCGACGAATTGGTTTTATCCATCGTACCTTTACTTGTAACAAGTGCCATCACACCACCGGGTCTTAATTTATCCAAAGACTTGGCAAAGAAATAATCGTGAATAAGGAAGTTATACTTATCGTATCTCTTATCAAGCACTTTGAAATCTCCAAACGGAACATTCCCCACAACTCCGTCAAAGAAGCTGTCCGGTACATTCACTTCTTCAAATCCCTGTGCCGCTATGGAAGATTTTTGATAAAGCTGCTGTGCAATTCCTGCCGAAATCTTATCAAGCTCCACACCGTAAATCTTTGTATTTCTCATCGACTCCGGCAACATACCGATAAAGTTACCAATACCGCAGGACGGTTCTAACAGGTTGCCCTCCATAAATCCCATCTGTTCCATAGCCTTGTAGATAGCGTCGGTAACTTCGGGAGGAGTGTAAAAGGCAGTCAGTGTACTTTCTCTTGCGGCTGTGTATTCTTCGGGAGAGAGTGTGGTATATAACTCAACAAATTCATCTGCCCACGCCGAATTGTTCTCATCAAAGGCTTCTGGCAAACCTCCCCAGCCGACATATTTCGACAAAATAAGCTGTTCTTCGGGTGTGGCAAACCTGTTTTCAAACTCACATTCCTTCAGAACCTTTATGGCTTCCATATTCCTGCGAAAGCGTTCTTTCTTGCCTGCCGGCTCTACTGGATTGGAACGCAAATCAAAAGTATTTTTCTCTGCCATCGGAATATCCGGGTGCAAATCAAAACTCTTGACCTTGCTCGTTTTATTCTCCCACTGCGGTTTTATCGGTTCAGGCTCTTTATCATACCCGTTGCCGATACGAAAGCCCTCGTTATACATCTCATCGTAGCTGTCAAAGCCATTCTGATTTGCAATGATTTCTCGGTAGTCCTCAATAGGTACTTTACCAATATTGGTTGCTACCATATCGCTTCTTTCGGTATTTTCAATGAGTGATTCCATTGTTTCTGTCGTACATTCTGTAAAATCCGGTGTCTGCCTGAAAGCTTTATCTGCTTCTTCAAACCATTCTGTACCTATATCGGCAAGGGTTTGATTTGCGACACTGCCAAGGTAATCAAAGAACTCATCTGCCGATTTATAGTTCTGTGCAGCATTTCTGATTTCATCAAAAGAAAGCGTATTTGTAATATACTGACCGCCGGCACTACTGTCCGGATTAAAGTACATCCAAGTAACGCTTTCCTGTTCTCTGTTAATGAAAAACGCATCCTCATAATCTATTTTCTGTTCAGTTTCGGTATCACTATGCGTGATATTTTCGTCTGTATCAGCTTTTTCTGCGGCAGGTAATACCGTTACCCTCAAATGGTCATTCAACGGATTTTCCTGCACTTTGCGGTCAAATTCTCCCCTTGAAAACTCCTTGTTGAACAGTGGCATTTCTGAATCGTAAAGCATTACTCTCTCATCATCAAAAGATAAGATTTCATACTCCGAAGCACCGATATATACCGTGTCTCCAAGATGATATTCATATCGGGTATTAGGTAATTGCTGTTCCTGTGTTTGCTCTGCAAGCAGACTGCGGACATAATCAATCTTCTCTATACGGTTAATCGGGAAACCTACGCTGTCCTCAAAAGTAACATCTCGCATAGAAACATCGCCGCTTATTTTACCGACGCTTTCAATAATAAATCGGCGGTCGTCAATCACAACTTCCTTACCGATAATGTCATCATCATTTGTCTGCTCTGCTTCTTCCGGTGGTGCAGTAGAAAGAATTTCTCGGTTTCTTTTCTGCTCCTCGATTTCTGCCCGTCGTGCTTCCTGCTTCTCAAGCCACTGCGGATACTGCTCCTTTTCCTTTGGATTTAAGTATCTGTCGGCACGGATAAGCTCTCCGATACGCTTTTCCACCTGTGTCCATTTAAGAGTGAGTTTCGGTGTGTCGTTTCCAAATCCTTTTGAAAGAGTTATGCCTTTCCCGTCGTGGTTTTCATCAATACCTGCACCGATAATGACAGGGTAAGAACCTCCCCAACCGTATTCGTTTTTGAGAAAGTCTGCATTTTCTTTTGAAGATAAACTCTTTTGAAACTGCTCATAGATACGCATTTTACCTTCATAAATGCCGCTTCCACGAGTCAAAACTGCGTCAATAATCTCCTGAGAAAAAGTAAAGGCAGAGGTTTTGTCTTCCTCTGCCTTACCGCCTAATATGAAACTCATCTGTCCGTCTGCCGACGGTAGCGGTTTCATTCTGTCATTTAATTCTCCCAAAAGCCGCATTGCTTCAAAATGCTGTGCAATCACGCTCCAGTTATAGAAACTCTGTGCAGTTCTGCTGTCATAATGACCTTCCCAAAGGTGCAAAACATTTTGAAATGTCTTGTAACCTACGGTTCTCCCGTCCTCTAATGAGAGTTCCGTATAGTCGTTATTGAAGATACTCTTGATATATTCGGTACGGGTATAGCTATCGGTATTTCTCTCATAGAAGTCTTTAATATCTTCGAGAGAAGCCGACAAATGCGGTGTAGTGCCGAATATTTCTCTTATAGTATCATCTCTGCCGAAAAACGGTAGGCTCTTATCCTCGTTACTTCTGTCATAATATTCTAAATGAATATTACCTGTTCCTTCACGATTTCCTGTGCCGAATTCCTGATGTTGTTCATCAAGCGAACCCACTTCATCATATCGTCTGCTTTCATCTGCTCCGTCAGTCCCTCTTGCTGTGCCATCTGTCTGATAAGCGTTTCCTCCAGTTCGGTCGCCCTCTGCTGAACTTCCGACAGATGACTGCTCAGTATCCCTTTCGTCAGGAGATTGTAATACTGAACCTTGTGGTGTTCCTTCAGATAAGTTCTCCTCATCTGCGACCACTTGCCCTGAATTACCTCCGGCTGTTCGGGCAGAGTCAGGTTCGGAAGATTGTAATCCCCGACCATCGTGTATGTTATCTCGTTCATAATCGCTGCTCCTTTCGTCTTTGATGTCTTTATTGTATTCCGATTGCCTGTTTGCTTCAATTATGCGATTTTGACGATTCAGTGCCATCACTGTCTTTGAGATTTCCGTAAGTCCCATTTCTGCAATGTCGCTTGTGGCAAATCCCAGAGCATTCATCGTATCCTGCGTATTGAAATTGGTAACATCTCGAAAATCATCGGCTTCAAAGTATTCTCCGGTATCAATCCCAAGCCTTGTCATCATCATATATGCCACGCTGTTTGTGACAACCTTTTTATACAGACTTGCAATCATCGTTTCGTCAAGTCCTTCTAAAAAACTGTCCTCGGAAGCATATATGAGGTCATTAAGATAATCCGGCAAATTATCTTCGGCGGCATTTTGTGCGGCACTCATAACTGCATCGCCCAAAGTGACTTTGTTATCCAGTTCTCCGAATGTGCTTTCAAGTGTTTCAATAACATCGTCTGTGTATTCGTCCCTCATATTCCAAAGTGGAACAGGACGGGAATATCTGCTCTCGTGGGTATCGGAAATATCGAAGTAATGGGTAAGTCTCTGCCTTGCTCTGTTTTCATCGGCAAAAGCCGCAATACCTCTTGCTCCTTTATTTACCCATCGTCCAAAACTCCTGTTCCAACGCTCAATCTCAAGAACTGCTGTTGCGTCCGGTCGCTGTGCATATATCAGCAACTGCTCATCATATCGCAGCTTGTAGTTCCTGCACGCAGACTGCAAGAAATTCTGCCAGTTCTGCGGATTGGAAACAACCGTCTTGCAGGTTCTGTCATAGAGTTCGGATATGAGTTCATATTTTCTTGACACTGCTTTTGCACCTCCTTATCGTTCTTTTTCTTTGCTCTTTGCCGGTTTCGCCTTTTCCTTTCCGGCTGGTTCAACGGTATGACCGTTTCTTTCACACAGCTCTGCAAATTCACAGATATGAAAAACATCCGAACCGATTTGTGTGTGATAATCGTCGATATACTTACACTCACGCTCCAGTGTTGTTCCGTTTCTTGTGTGAATCAGGATTTTATCTCCGTCATTTACACGAAATTTCTCGTTATATCCACTGTCAATAAAGCGGATACTGTTTTCCTTATGTTCCTGACTGTTCATCCGTTCCACCTCCCAAATATGAGAACAGCTTGTTGGCTTTGGTTTCTTTCTGAAGTTCGATGATGAGTGCCATATCCGGTATCGTGATACCCGGAATTTTCAAAATACTCTCCATATCAAGCTGTTGTAGTTTCTTTTCCGTATTACAGCCGGAATCAAACAATTTCGCCATTAACTTTGTTTTCTGTTGAAATGTCGGTTTGCTCATCTTTCCATCCTCCTTATTCAATTTCTATGACTACACGAATACTGCTGTCGCAGCCACTACACTGTCTGGAAAGTTCCGGGAACAAAGATTGCACCCTCTGTCTTGACCTGCGGATAGTTTCAAAGCATGGTAAACCGTAGCCCTTGTAGTTGTTGACTATATCCTCAAGAGATAAGTCGCCGACTTTCAAATAACTGTATCGGTTGTAATAGCAGAGGATAAGCTGCATATCGTCATACCTTGTTTCAGGGCATTCTCTGAGGATTGAAAGCACCTTGCTGTCAACCGTTCTCTGATTATTCATAAAGCACCTCCATAAAGTAAATGGACGGAGTTTTTTACGCTCCGCCCACCATTTTGTTTCTTATTTCTTTCTGTTTTTAATCTGTAAGAAGATAAAGCCGCCGATAATAAAGGCGACCAAAACAACTGCTACGATTGTCTTTGCGTCCATTATTCATTGCCCTCCTTTTTCTTCTTTCTCTTGGAAGCAACAACCGTTGCAACGATACCGAGTGCAGAAGCACCTGCAAGTGCTACCCAAAGACCGGTCTTTCTGTCATCGCCGGTTTTCGGTGTGTCACAAAGTTCGTTATGCATCTCGATTTCTGCCGTTTCGCCAACCTTTACGGTCACTTTCTTATCGGCAGGTAAAATATATCCGGCAGATACATTGTCGCTGACCTCAGACACTGTGTATTCGCCGATACGAAGTCCATCTACGGAGATTTCGCCATTCTTATCGGTTGTAAAGGTGCTGTCATAACCGTTTACACCTGTTACTTTGAAAGTGAAACCTTCCACCTTACCGTCGGAAGATGTCTTTTTAATTTTCAGGTTTCCTTTCATTGCTTCGTTGATAAAACCGACTCCTGCTTTGTTTTCTACCTTGTAGGTAGTTTCATCTTTTTCAATGAATACGGAATAAACGCCCTTATCAAGCACAAATCCCTCCGGTGCTTTGGTTTCTCGTACAAGATATTTACCGTAGAGAAGTTCCTTCATCTCATAGATACCGGTTGCGGTTTCTTCAAGATTTCCGATAAGTTCATCGCCATCGTCCATTTTACCGTCGCCATTAACATCCTTATACACTTCAAAAGTTGCACCTGTCAGTTTGTTATCCGGATAATCAGCGTCCACTTTGGTAAGTTCAATATTACCGTGAATATACTCGTCGGTAATTTCCACTTCGATGACCTGCTCATTCTCCCCGATGTTTACTTCGTAAGAAGTATCATCAAGCACAAAGCCTTCTGGAGCTTCGATTTCTCTTACAATCCACTTTCCATAAGGAACTTTTGCAAAAGAAAAACTGCCGTCCTTTTCAGATGTGGCAGTTATAATAGCGTGTTCTTTTGTAAATTCGGTTTCATCTGCTTTGAAAATGCCGATTAAAGCACCGCCCAGTGCTTCTCCGTTCTCGTCAATCTTCTTACCGAATACAGAACCGTAAATGAGTTTGTTCTCAATCGGCTTACCGTCATTTACCTTGATTTCTACCGTTTCGGTATCCTGACCGGCATACTTGAATGTGAACGGATACTGTGTGTCGGAGAGGATATAATGCTCATCTGTGGCAATTTCCTTGATATAGTAACTGCCAAATGGAAGGTCTGTATTTGCAGTCGCTACTCCGTTTTCATCAAGCGTGATAATCTCAATCAATCCGTCAGCCGGAATAACTGTGCCGCTTGAAGATACAACATCTTCTTTTGCATAGAGTCCGAAGCTGATGTTTTTGATTTCATCGTTCTTGCCGATACCAAAGGTTTCATTCTGTTCAAGCACCTTTTCAAGGGAAATCTTCACTTTCTGTCGCTCGTTTACGAAGCTTGTTGCGGTTTCTGTTACCGCTACATCCTGTCCGGCATAAGTGAGTTCTACTGAATGCTTTTCTTTGTTGATGACCATACCTGTCGGTGCTTTGGTTTCAACAACTGTATATTTACCGAGATAGAGTTCCTTGCTCTTAGCAGTGCCATCCTCATCGGTTGTTACGGTATCTACCACATCGCCCTTGTGATAACGAAGTGTACCGTCCGGTGTAATAACATCTTCATCGGCTGTGATTTCATAAACCGCCCCTGCAAGTCCTTTGACCTTATATACCGGCTGATAAATCACATCTTTATTTTCCTCGCCGGATACATTGACACCAAAGAACACTTCGCCGGTTTTCTCAACGGAAATCGTACCTTTCTGTGCCATATTCGGCTTGTCCACCTTAATCAATGTGATACCGCCTTCCTGTGTGGAATTTTCTTCTGTTACATCAAAGGAAACAGGAGTACTGTCGAGTACATATCCATACGGAGCCTGAACCTCAACAAGTGAATATCCCTTGCCATAGTCCAGTTTTTCAGGTGTAACAAGCTGACCGTCTGCGTCGGTATAGAATGTGTCGATGGTTGTCGGTGTAGGATAAGTAAATGTCATACTTACTTTGTTACCGGCAGGGTCATAGATTTGGAAACCTGCACCTGCATACGGGATTGTCTTGCCTGTTTCTGCATCAACCTTTACGACCTTAATATATGACTCAAAGTTTGCGTTGTTGATAAGATAACGGTAGATCTGTCCGTCCTGAGAAATGAAAACATCAAAGTCTTTCATAAACTCACGACCTTCCCAGCCTTTAGTCTGATGAACGGTATATACGCCGTATGGCATATCCTTTGTCTGAGCAAATCCGTTTTCATCGCAAACTATGGTATCTCTTTCATCTTTGTCGGCTTTTTCAAATGAGCCGGAAGATTTCAGATAAACTTCAAATTCAGCACCGTTTTCCGGTGTCTCAATCTTGGTTTCCCCATCATCGGTATGTTTGATGATAGCGATATTGCCTTTCATAACCTGCTCTGTCACGTCATTTGCCACAAGATTGTGTTCAATCGTAAAGAGTTTTGGCTCTGCACCTACCTTGTGGATTGACTTATCAAGGAGATAGCCCTCGCTCGGTGTGATTTCTCTGATTGTCCAGTCGCTGTCGCAGACATATTCCTTTGTTGTGAACTGCCCCTCGCTGTCGGTTACATACTTATCCACAAGTGTGTCGCCTTTATAAATTCCGTAAACAGCACCGGAAAGTTTAGCGTCGCCCTGAGCAGTTCCTTCTTCACGGTCGCTCTTTGTTACGGTTACACTGAACTTCTTCAAGATATTTGTGAAATCACGGTTTGTAACCTCTTTCCACTGAATTGGTGCAGTCTGTTTTTCGGGAACGACATAGCGGATTGCTGTGTCCACTTCTTCGAGCGTATATGGTGTACTTCCACTGATAAGAACATCTTTGAATGTTGCAACACCGTTTTTATCGGTAACTGCATATTCATCAACTGCAATGCCTGCAAGGGAAGTACCGTAAAGGTGGAATTTCACACCATCCACAAGATTATCTTCTGAAGATTTAATAACCTGAAGATTACCTCTTTTGAGAACATTATTGAAGTTTACGGTTGCCACCTGACCGGCAACAACGGTTACCCTGTGAACCTCTTGCGGTACATATTTGTCGATAGATTGCTCTGTAACGGTATATACGCCCGGCATAAGGTTATCAATCTGGAACTTACCGCCGTTAGCTGTGGTAACTGTCTGATTTACTCCGTTGCCTGAAATAGTGAAATTGATACCGTCAACCTTTCCGTCCTCAGATGTTTTCACAATCTGACAAGAACCGTAGCTGACTTTCATCTTCACATATCCGCTTACAGGGTCGCTGACTTCCTGTGCGTAAGTAACAACATCCTGCACGCTTGAATTTTGACTGTGCTTACCCTCAGACCATACGACAACACCTCTGCGGACACCGTTTTTCTTACTTGCGGTAATGGTAAATTCCTTACTCGGTGCTTTATCCATTGACACCGTAAGTTTATTTCCGCTTGTGGAGAATGTTACACCACTGATACTCGCCTTGAAAGCATAATTGGAGAGTACACCGTTTGAGTCTGTAAGGGTTGCAACATATTTGCTTCCGTTCCATTCAAGCTCATTGACTTTTGCTGAACCGCTTGATTTAGTGCAGAAGCTCGGCACAACCGTATGTTTCTGCACACTGCTGACCATACTGTTGTAGTAACTCATAATCTTACTGCGAAGCGGATGTTTGGCATTAATAACATCTTTCACATTACTGCAACCACTGGCTGCTTTGTGATTAAAGTTTGCGTCACGCTCGCCTACGACAGTTTCCCAGATAAGAAGCTGTGTTGCATAAGCGTGAGCAATACTGTTTGCCGCACTTTCGTTCTGCGACCTCCAGCTTGTTGAAATCGTTCCTCGATAGCCATACTGCAAGATACGACCGATAAAGAGTCTGATTTCATCACCGGAGATAACTCCGTTTGCTGTTATATTGTTAAAATAATTTTCATCGTATTTGTTCATACTCTGACCGGAACTGAGCGAAACACCCGGCTCGATACAATAGGCAATATTACCGGAATATGAACCAATTGCCTTTAAGTTGGTGTGGGTGGAACTGCCGGTATGCCAACCGTTCTTCAAAGTAAGGTTACTGTGTCCCCACACACCGTCATAATTTGCGTCGCCGTCACGAGGGAAATCAACCATATACACATTGGTTTTTTCTCCGCTTGCGGCAAACGCTGTGCTTGTCCCAATACTCATAAATGCACTGAGACTGAGAACCGTCGCCATAACAAACGATACGGCTCTCTTGATTTTCATCTTTACCATCTAAGTTTCCTCCTTAAAATGAAAGAACGCACCGATTATCTCAGTGCGTCCGATACTGTATTTTATTTTGTTTTTTAGCAGTAACCGATATAGATTTCATATTCCGTATCGGATACCTTTTCTGCCCATACGCATACTGCGGTAAATCCCTCCACATTTTTATACCTGTTCAGCCTGCTTTGAATATCGTCCTTAATGCCTGTGCGTTTTGCATTTGCAGTGATAGGATTATCCCAACAATCCGTTGCGGTGCTGTCAAGTTCCAAACCAATGCTTTGGGCATAACTCTTGGCGTAATTGACATAGGAATTAACATCAAAACTAGGCTTTACTTCTTCCGTCGGTTTTGGCTGCGTGGGTTTCACTTCTTCCTTAACCGTCGGTGTTTCCGGCTTTGGCTTCGGTTGTTGCTGTGGCTGCTTCTGCTCTTGAGTACTGTCAGGCTTTTTCGTTACCTGAACGGATTCATAGCTTTTTGCAGTTTCCGTCTTACTACCTGCCGTAGAAGAAACATCCGACTTTTCCTGCTGACTCGGCTCTGTTGTTGCTTCACTTGATACCGGTTGCTCTGTTTCCGGAACATCACTTGTTGTATCATCTGCTTTTTCTGTTTCGGTCGTTGTTTCGGTATTACCAGCCGTAGAAGAAATCCTTTTATCCGTGTCATTTCGTGCGGTTTCTTTCGCTGTGTTACCGTTACATCCGGCAAGCAAAATCATCAAGCAGGCAATCATACAAACCACCCATTTCTTTCTCATAAGCTATCGCTCCTTTCGCCTTAATCGTAATCAATCAGGTGAAAAACAGCAAAGGTGCGAATATCCAAACTTTTTATCGTATCAGACATTTTATTTGCACTTCAAACGTGCGAACCCTTTATTAGACAGCTATAAGTTATGAGAGATAGATATATTCAAGTGAGATAGAATATATCTTTTCAGCAGGTAAACAGTAGGTATTAGGGGGTAGAGTGTGAGAAGGGGGAGTAACAAAAGCGGCTATCTGCTGTCACGCTCTGCCCGTTGCCTGAGATACTTGTTGTAATGCTCCAATGCCTTACACACAAAGTCCTCTGTTTGACTGATTGGGATATTCTTCGGGATAAGCTGTCGAACCCTGTCGCCCCTTAACACAATCTTCTCTTTTTGATTTGGTTTTTCCTCCGACATAATGGCTTGGATAGCTTCGGTTGTGAGTTTGCCCTCATCAAAAAACTTTCGCATACGGATAGTCTGGTCGTGAGAGGGGGTTGCGTCGTTCATATCAATCTCGTCAACTACATCACGCTGACAATCTTCGTCAAGATACGACAATTCAACCGCCGGTCGCATTTTAATTCGCCCCTCATCAACAAATTCAAGCAGTTCGGGAACAAGGTTTGTAAGGCGAACATATCTTTTAATTTGGGATGTACTGTCGCCCGTTTCCTCTGCCAAAAGACTGTTTGAGCGTGTTCCAATTAAATTCGGTCCCACTGGGTCCGAATTTTCTTTACTTGGTCTGCCTGCTTGTCTTTTCATTGCTTCCAAACGCATTTTGTAGGCAAAGGCTTTTTCAGAGGGAAGTATCTGCGACCTTTGGAAATTGCTCTCCACCATTAAAATTGTGGCTTCATCTCGATTTAGTTCGACAACCTCACATCTTAGCGTTTCAAAACCAGCAAGTTCGCTTGCTCGTTTTCGTCTGTGGCCGGATACGAGTTCATATCTTCCGTCCTCTTTCTGCCTTACCGTTGCCGGTGTAATCACTCCACGCTCCTTGATACTCTCGACAAGCTGTTGCATATCTTCATCGTCCCTAACCTTAAACGGGTGGTCTGGGAAATCGTCAATCAGCTCTAATGGAATATCTCGGATTTTAGAAAGTCTTTCTTCCTCTCTCTGTGCCTGCGTTGTAAAAAGGTCATCGAGCCTCGTGAGAGTGAAGTCGCTCTTTCTTCCTGCCATCGGCTAACACCTCCTTCGTAAATTCGGTGTATGCCTTAGACACCGTACTGTTTGGCTCATAAGCAAAAATGCTCTTTCCTTTGGAAGAAGTTTCTGCGGCTTTTACAGCAATCGGAATAGATGTGCGATACAGCTTAATCTGATTTCCGAAATTCTCCCGCAACGCTTCCACCGTACTTTTGGCGAGGTTTGTGCGGTTATCTACCAAAGTGAGAAGCATACCGTCTATCTTAATATCCTGATTGATATACTTCTTGACTTTTGAAATGGTCTGCACAAGCTGGGTCATACCCTTAGCCGGCAAATACTGTGCCTGCACTGGAATAATCACGCTGTCTGCCGCAGATAGGGCATTGAGTGTTACCATACTCAGTGAGGGCATACAATCAATCAGAACAAAATTATATCTGTCTTTGACCTGACTTAAATAATTCCTCAAAGTGGTTTCTCTGCTCATAGCGTTCATCAGGTTATATTCCATCGCCGAAAGTTCAAGGTTCGCCGGTAAAAGGTCAACACCTTCCTCGTGGTGCAGGATACCGTCTGTCGGGTCATTCATCGTTTCACTAATTACATCTGTAAGTTTTGTTGCAAGCGTAATACCCAAGTTATCCGTATCTCTCCAACCGAGACAAGTAGTTAAATCTCCCTGCGGGTCTGCGTCAATGAGCAAGACTTTCTTACCCTGCATTGCAAGACCAACACCAAGATTAACCGTTGTCGTTGTCTTTCCGACTCCGCCTTTTTGATTGCATATGGCAATCGTTTTGCAGTTTGACACCTCTTGCGTCCTCATTTCAATTTATTCATAGCCAATAAAATTAGCTATGTACTTGACCGTTTCATTTCCTAAACGGTCGTGGCAATACTTATTCTCAATATCCCTTGCCAAGCATATCGCTTTCGGGAAGTCGCTAAGGAACAGACTGCTTATCTGTATCATAGGAATCTAACCTCTGCCGGGTACTCCGCCAGCTCCGTAGAGAAGTATCATTATCTTTCTGACCGTCATCGCCATATCGGTTGCAATCCGATACTCATAGCAGGAGTTCTCGCTGTTCTGAAATTTCAGAAGTTTCGGCGTACCTACTAAAGTGGCTATCATCAGAATTAAAGTCTTAACGACCTGTGTATTCAGTTTTCAAAGAACAAGTGAAAAGGCTTCCGTTTTCATCATCAGGAATTAACCCCTTCACTCATTGCACAAAAGGCTTCATTTTGGACACCCAAAATCGCTGCTTTTCCGAAAAAATTTCAAAAAATTTTTGACAACAAAAAAAGCCGCCTGTTTCGGTTAAAAAAACAGACGGCATAAATGCTTGAAATTATTTGATTTTCAGTTTCTTTTTCTTTGCGGACAGCACTTTCAGAAGAACTTCATCTACTGCGTCGGTGTATCTTCCTTGTACTATGAGGTTATTTTTCAGATTGATAAGCGACTGTATCACTCTGCTTTGCTCATCATCGGTTAGGTAAATATGATATTTCTTTTCTCTCATCGGCTGTTCCTCCAGTTCTTAAATATTTTCCTGATTATCTTAACATCTTCTTCTGTATCGGAAGATATAAATATATGTACGCTCTGAAATGCCGCTTTGATTCGCTGTGCATATTCGGATTCCGCTTCGTTTGGCTTCATCGGCAACTTAATGAGTTTGATTCCACGTTGTTTACAGAGATGTTCCTTTAGTATGTCTATCTTCTCCGAGTCCGTATTCACTTGAATGGCAACCTGCTCCAGTGGGATATATACATCAAGTGGAATGCCGAATAACCTATCAGAGCCAAGTTCAACTTTCAATCCTTTCAAATTGGCATAATAACTGATTACAAGAGCCGGGAACAACGACAGATACTCCTGCTCACATATTCTGCACCCTTTTCCGAAAACAGTACGCTCGTTTATCTTCATACTCCAAGAATGACCGTATCTGCATTGCCACCATGCTCTCTTTGCTGAATTTCTTGAAACTTCCGTTGGCTTCAACTTATTTAATTCATAATCCCATTCTGTCAGAAGCTGCTTATCCGTCGTAGCCAAATCATTGTATCCGGCAAGTACCTCTCGCTCTGCACAAACAGGGCAGACCGTTCCTTTCACACGAGCATTGATAACCGACTTCCACTCGTTACCGCATTTCCTGCAATGCCACCATACATTTTTCCTCGACTTTGCATTGACTTCATCCGGTTGCAGAGGATAGTTTTTCTCTGACCATTCTTTGGCTATCTTTGGGTGTGTACTTTTTAGGTCATTCTTTCCTTTTATAAATATATATCCACTGCAACAAGGACATTTACTGCCGCCTGAGCGTGTAGAGATAAGCGTATTCCATTCATAATCGCAGGTTCTGCACTTCCACCAAGCCTTGCTGTTTGCAAACGCCATAACTTCGGCAGACTTCTTTTCATTCTTATCAGACCATTCGTCTGCAACTTCCGGGAACAGGGTTGCAAGGTCATTAAATCCTGCAAGCACTTTGTTATGGGAGCAGTACGGGCAACCTGTTCTATTGATGGTTCTGCTCTTTACAGTGGCTATCCATTCGTGTCCTAATTTACATTTCCATATCACTTTCTTGTGTGAGCCGATAGATACCTCTGTCGGTTTGATTTCATTTTCCTCTGACCACTCTGAAGCTAATTCCGGCTTCAATGTACTTAAATCGTTAATGCCTGCAACTACTCTTGCACCGGAGCATATCGGGCATTTCTCGCCATTGGAACGAGCCTTTACGCTTGTTTCCCATTCGTGACCGCAAGCACCTTTCCACCATACTTTCTTATTCGAGCCGAAAGTTATACTGTCCGGTGTCAGTGGTAAATTCTTTTCTGACCACTCTGCAATCAATTCTGGATGTACTGCCGCTAAGCTGTTACTCATATCAAAACCTCCACTTCCTCTGTGATTAAAGTATATGAGGTTTCGGCTTTTTCTTGTAGTTTGCGAATATCCGTAAAAATAGAAAAAGCCCTTTGAGAAAAGATTTCTCCTCTCTCAAAGGGCTTGATAAATGGGAATTTTCAAATTAGTCTTTGCAAATAACCTTTGAACCTTCACCATCAATTACAA
>ENA-OURS01000482-OURS01000482.1-human-gut-metagenome-genome-assembly--contig:-NODE-482-length-47526-cov-19.750290_pt1 | contig 47526 bp, 41 predicted proteins | sample MGYA00242109_ERZ509010 | MGnify/ENA primary metagenome ERZ509010 (study PRJEB26280, sample SAMEA2338774) | human gut metagenome | biome: human gut; feature: human-associated habitat; material: faeces... | reverse complement strand
TCTAAAAAAAGGCGGCGAAGCCGCCACGAGAGCCCTGAACCTTGAACCTTGAACCTTGAACCAAATGAAAGCAAAGTAAAGGGGCTGTGAAGAAATGAGGATTCATTTCTTCACAGCCCCTTTACTTATAAAAGCGCCGATAACGCCAAAGGATCCGGCTTAAGTCCTATTTCCTTGCTTCCTGTCTTCACTGATCTTGAACACGAATGAGCCGACAAGTCCTGAGAGGATGGAGGCCGTCACGATCGCTGCCTTCGCAGAGGTGAGCTCTGCGGGATCCGAGAAGGAGAGCGAGGCGAGGAAGATAGACATCGTGAAGCCAATGCCCGCCAGAATGCTTGCGCCCAGGTAGTGCATCCACTTGGCCCCTTCCGGTTTTTTGGCAATGCCCAGCTTCACCATCAGGAAAACGGTCGTGAAAATACCGAGAGGCTTTCCCAGAAAGAGTCCGGCGATGATGCCAAGACCGATCGGGGAAGCGAGGGAGGCAAAGCTTTCGCTCGTCATCGAAATACCGGCATTCCCGAGCGCAAAGATCGGCATGATAAGGAAGGCCGACCAGGGAGACAGCTTATGTTCCCACAGGTGCAGCGGATGGGAGTGCTGGGTATTTTCCGTGCCGGCCGGGATCAAAAAGCCTGTCAATACGCCTGCGACAGTCGGGTGAATGCCCGCCTGATAGAAAGCATACCAGGTCAGTACGCCGCCCAAGACATAGGGCAGCGGATGATGAACATTTCTCCAGGAGAAGAGTGCCATCAGCATGAGCACCGCAAGGCCTGCGCCGAGCGCGGTCCAGTGGAGCTGCGTGCTGTAGAAAAGGGCAATGACGACGATCCCGCCCAGATCATCCACGATCGCAAGTGCCGTCAGGAAGACGATCACACTTCTTGGCACACGCTTGGCTGCAAAGGCAAGCACGCCCAGCGAAAAGGCGATGTCGGTCGACATGGGGATCGCCCAGCCCTGCGCGGTGGGACCACCCATATTGAAAAGGCTGTAGAGCGCCGCCGGTATCAGCATGCCGCCGACCGCTGCCGCAATAGGGAGCAGGGTCGCAGAGAGTGATTTCAGCTCGCCGAAAAGAAATTCCCTTTTGATCTCCATCCCGACGACAAGGAAAAAGATCGCCATCAGGCCGTCATTCACCCAGTGCAGGAGTGACATATCCGGCAGCAGCGGCAGATCTACGAAGAGGTGCAGTGCATGCTCATAGGTCTCCGCCATCGGCGAATTGGCCAGCACCATCGCGATGATCGTCGCGAGCATCAGGAGCAGACTGCCTGCAGACTCCTGCCTGATAAATTCAGCACAGGCACTATTCAGCTGGTTCATTCGGTACTTCGTATAGTCAATCATCGTTTCATCTCCCACTTCATAGATATAAATTCATTTCATAGTTTTTGCATGCATTGGAGTGCATGTTTTTCATTATACATGATTTATTATGATATGAAAAGAGGAAATTTTAACTTTTTTCATCTTTCTGAAAATGGCATCCAAAAAGCACCCTTGCTATTGCAAGAGTGCTTTGTCTTGGTGACCCAGGAGAGATTCGAACTCACGACCCACCGCTTAGAAGGCGGTTGCTCTATCCAACTGAGCTACTGAGCCATATGGTCGGGGCAGCCGGACTCGAACTGGCGACCCCCTGCTCCCAAAGCAGGTGCGCTACCAACTGCGCTATGCCCCGTTACGATTAAATATTATATAGTATGAGAGAACGTAAGTCAAGAAGAAAATTTTAGAGGTACAATGCAGGATGTAGGATTACAATGCAGGAGTAGCGGGTTCTAGGGAAACACTGATTCAATGGGTTCAAAAGAATTGGAGCGGCGAAATCAGTGACTGATAGCTGGTGACCAGGGATTAGGGATTAGGGATTAGGGATTAGGCGCTTTAAGCGGCTAGTCACTTGAATGCTCCTTTCCGGCATCGCCCCATATGTATCCGCGGAGAAGCCGCCACCTTCATTTCTCGTTCCTCATTCGAGCAGAATTTTCATTCGCAATCGAGGAAGCGACACGCCTCACGGGCTATCCCTAGTCCCTAGCCACCAGTCACTAGTCACCAGCCACCCAAAAGGGACCCGCTTTAAGGGCCCCTCTTTTATACTTTTTTATGTCCTACATCTTCTGCTTTGACGATGCCAAGGTAGATGCATCCGATGATCCATGCCACGTAGTCATCCACCGGCACGGGGACGCTTCTCATCCCCTTGGGGATGAGAAGCGCAAGACCTTTGGCCGGGTGGTCTTTCCAGTACCACTGCTCCCCCATTTCCGTCGTGTATTTCTCATCGACGAGCGTGACGGGGATCTCGCGTCCGAGTTTGCTAAGAAGTGCTTCTGTCCGCTCCTGCATGACCTCATGGCGTGTGCCGTTCCCCATGACCAGCGCGAAGATCTCTTTCCCGGCGAGCAGGCGTGCCAGCTCCTGCTCATAGTCCACGGTGCGGACGATGCATTTCTTTTCGAGCGTCCCATCCGCATGGACGAGTGCGACGCCTGTTTTATCCCGCCCGGGATCAATGGAGCAGAGAAGTCCCTTCATGGACGCAGCACCTCCACATCGATGGTCAGCGGGCCTTTCGTGTAGACATCACTGTGTGCTGTCACCTTGAGCTCACACTGCCCGCTGCATTCCTTGACCTTCTGGATGACTTCGACAAGCTCCTGTCCGTCCAGGACACCGACCTTGCCGGTGATCGGATCCGGAAGGATCCCCTGTGCCTGCGCGTAGTGATTCAGATCCTGCAGGAAACGCAGTACTTGCATCTCATAGTTTTTGCTGTCCTTGTACTTATCCAGACCGCCTTTATAGATGACCTGTCCCTGTCTGAAGACGAGAAGGTTATCATGGATATCGAAATCTACCACGAGGCGTTCGCCTAAGATGAGATTCTGTGCGGCAACGACACGGACGAGCTTTTTGTGTTTTGCGCCTGTCACCTGCGCCACCGACTCGTCAAAGTCTCTCTGGCTCATGCGGACGAGATTCACACTCTCATCGGTGATGTTCAGTCTTTCCTTCAGCATGCCGTTGATGTCGGCAAGGACGCTCTTCAGCACCTCTCTTGATCGGTTCTCATCCATATCTTCATCGACCACGACGCTTGTCATCACCTGACCCGCCTGGAAGACCACCTGTCCTTCACGCAGTGCGTAGATATTTTTGATGAGCTGCTCTTTTTCTCCATTCAGTGTCGCAATATTTCCTGTCAGCTCTTCGCGGATCTTTTCCAGCTCCGCGATGTCTTCTGCAGACTGCTCGACGCCGGCTTTCGCCTCATCATACGCCTGCTGTACGGAGGAGAGCTCACTCTCCATGAAGACACGCTGGCCTTCGACTTCATCCAATCGCTTGGATGTCTCTTCGGCCTTCCGGTTCACGTCTTCATACTCTTTGTTGCGTGCTTCGAGCTGCAGCTTGCCCTTCTCGAGCTCGCGGTTCTTGACTTTGATCTCCTGATTCAGATCCTGCATCTCATTCTGCAGCTTGGAGAGACCGAAGAGGGCGACACGAACATTTTCATTCACGACGGCCAGCACGGCGATGGTGAAGAAGGAGATCAGAATGCCGGAAATGATCGTCACGATCACGGAGGTGTACTTCGGACGAAGCCCGAAGAGCGTCATCCGCTTCTTACCGACCTTCGATCCGATCCGATCTCCCAAAAAGGCGATCAGTCCGCCCATGGCGATCAAGATCAGAAACATGAATATGCCGATAAACATAGTAAACCTCCTTTGCGATGGAAAATGGGTTCAGGGTTGATGGGTTCAGGGGAAGTGCATCAAATAATAGAAGCATCGCGAGATTTTAGAAGGGACGATGCCCTAAAATCTGCGGAATGGCAGGATTCCCGTTTAGGACTTTCGCGCATGGTTTGATTGACCGCGAACGAAAAAGATTCCTCCACTTCGGTCGGAATGACGATACGGGGAACGGCAGAAGTCTAACATCTGATTTCTAGTCCCTAGTCCCTAGTCACCAGTCACTAGTTACTTCAAACACTACCGATCCGCTCTGCGGATCAAGAGACAGCCCATGGCTAGGGCGATGAAGTTCGGCAGCCAGACGGCCCAGAAGGGCGGGAGCATGTGGCCCTTGCCCAGAGCTTCGAGGAATGTCATGATGGCGTAGTACACGAAAATAATGACCACGGAGAGGCCAAAGCCGATGGAGGAAGAGGAGCGCTGCTTCTGCACGCCCAAAGGGGCGCCGACCAGAGCAAAGACGAAGCTGGCCATCGGCAGTGAGAAGCGGCGATAAACCTCCATAATGACGCCCGTCGCATCTGCATGCGCCGCAGTGTACGCCTTCTGCGTGACAAGAAGTTCCCGAATGGTCATTTCATCGAGTTTTTTCGACTCGCGCGGGATCTCTGAGGGCGACATGGCATACGGGATCTCCTGACTTTCGAAATGCATCATGCGTTCCACGCCTTCTCCGGTAAGGTCGTAAATGATCCCATCGGTCATGCGCCATACGCCATCCTGCCAGACTGCCTTCGGTGCATTCTCGACATGGATGACCTTTTCATCTTCAAATTCCTGCACGGTGATATTCTCAAGCTCTTTGGTATTCGGATTGTAGCGTCGCGCATAGAGAAGGTGCGCGATCTTGCCGTTCTGCACATCGCGGATGACGACGTGATCCGTGACGCCCGGATTCAAGTTCTTTTTGATCTCCGTATTCACCACATAGTCATACTCGCGGTTTGTCCACGGCACGACGTATTCATTGAAGGCCACGGCACAGAGGGAGATCAGAAACGCTACCAGAAAGACCGGCAGCGCGAGGCGAAAGAAGCTCTGCCCCGAGGTACGCATGACGATGAGCTCGCTCGCCCCGGACAGCCGGGAAAAGCACATGAGTGAGCCTAAGAGTACGGCCATCGGGAAGGTATAGACGATGATGCGCGGCAGCGCGAGGATGAACACCTTCACTGCCGATATCGCAGATGCCCCATATTGAGAGACAAAGCCAGCGATCTTCAAGAGCGTATCTGCCCCGAGAAAGATCGCCGTAAAGGCGGCAACGCCAAATAAAAAGGGAGCCAAAAATTCTTTTAATACGTACTTGTCCAGAAGTCTCATCAGAATTTCCCTCCCTGTCTTTCTTCTTGAATCATAAGCTGAAATTTTCCCCCAAATAATGTTTCCTTGCTGTGGGGTTCACAGCGATATCATCTGCCTTGCCGGAAAGCAGGATCTTGCCGTCGGAGAGGATGTACGCTTTGTCTACGATGCGCAGCGTCTCACGGACATTGTGATCCGTGATGAGGATGCCGATGCCGCGGGTCTTGAGGTGCATGACAACGCTCTGGATATCCTCGACCGCCAGAGGGTCGACACCGGCGAATGGTTCATCCAGCAGGATGAAGGAAGGATCGAGCGTGAGGGAACGCGCGATCTCCACGCGCCGCCGCTCACCGCCGGAGAGCGCATCGCCCCTCGTATCTTTGACATGGGTGATATGGAATTCCTCCAGCAGCGCTTCCGCTTTTTCTATTTTCGCCTTCTCGCTGAGATCCTTGCGTGTCTCCAGGAGAGACATCAGGTTATCCCAGACGGTCATCTTTCGGAATATGGAGGCTTCCTGCGGCAGGTAGCCGATCCCGAACTGGTGGCGCTGGTGGATGGGCATCCCGGAAATGGAACGCCCGTCTACGGTCACATCGCCCTCATCAGGCTGGATGATGCCGACGATCATATAGAAGGTGGTCGTCTTGCCGGCCCCGTTCGGTCCCAAAAGACCGACGATGGAGCCCTGCTCGACTTCTACATTCACATGATCGACGACGGTGCGGCTGCCGTAGCGCTTGATCAGATCATGAGTTTCTATCTTCATTTGTTATCCTTGATTTCTAACGGGCTGCCTGCATATTCGGGACGGCCGACGATCGGTGTCGCCTGATTGACCGGCCCTGCGGGAACCGATGGCTGAGAGTCTCCCTCTCCGCCTTCTTCTGACGGACTCTTGGTATTCGTGATGGTGATCGTACTGCGGCCTGTCGTCTCGACGACCTTGTCCGCATCACGGAGCACAAGCTCCGGTCCTTCAAAGGTATTGCCATTCTGGTTCACCCAGGCGTTGCCGGAAAGCACCATCTTTCCGTCGGTGCCATCCCTCCCGGAACGGGTATAGACGGCCTGATCCCCATAGCCCACCGCGTTGTTTGTCGTGCTGGTGAGATCCACGCCGCCTGTCGCAACGACTTTGATCTGCTTCAGGTTGCCTTCGATATGCGGCGCAGAAAGGGTGCCGTCAGCGGTCTCGAGATAGCCATTGCCTTCGATCTTGCCGAATCCCGTAGCCGCATTGTACATCACATCGTCTCCCCGCAGGATGCGATGCTCCGAAAGGTCTACGAAATCCACGCTGCCGATGCCGCGAGCGGTCCTGTCTTTATAGAGGTACATCTTCTCTGCCGTAAGCGTGCTCTGTTCTTTGACATATTTCACGCCGCCTTCCAGAAAAGCACTCCTATCTTCGAAATGATATTCCCCATTCGTGCCTGTGATGGTAGCGCCTTCATTGGCGTGAATCACCACATTTCCTTTCGCGCTGACCACCTTGGTCTTGCCGTCGTAGGTCAGTACATCAGCTGTGATGTCATCGGCCATCGCCGTCCCCATCGCGCCCAAGCTTACGGCTGCCAGCATGAGTGCTGTATAGAAAGTTTTCACTGTGCATCCTCCTTATCTGCCAGTCTCGCATGGCCTTTCGCTGTGATCTTTTCCAGTACGCGATCTGCCGTGAAGCTGTCGGCCGTCAGTACGCGGCCATCCTTTTCTGCCGTAAAGAATTCATCGGTCGAAAGAATGTCTGTATGACCATCGTAGGTCAGGTTCTTCGCATGAAGCACCATGCCGTCACTTGACGTGCCTTCCACATGCCCCTCGACATGGACCTTCTTCTGCTTCCTGTCGTAGTGCCCCTGATCGGCATTGAGCTTCAGCTCATTGCCATCTTTTAGGAAATACGCTTCGATGCCTTCCATGTCGGCTGAGTTCTTATCCCGGCTCATGCTGACATGCTTCGCCTTGATGCGCCAGACAGACTGTCCATCCTTGTCTTCCTTCATTTCGATATTGGAAAACTCCATGGCCGGCCCGTCGGACTTGGCGCTTCCCTTTTCATGATGGTCATCCTTGAAAAGGAAATAGATGCCAAGCGCTGCCAGAAGGATGACGAGTACGATGAGGATGCTCTTTTTATTTCTGCTCACGACTTGCCTCCTCTGATTTCATTCCAGTCTTCGCTGATACCGGGGGCAAAACGCTTCTTCTCTTCCTCCGTCAGCTCCATATACATCTTGATGCGTCCCGGCCGCGTCCAGAAGAGATGCTGGAACCAGAGCCAGTCAGTGGGATGTTCCTTGATGAAATCTTCCATGATCGTCGCCATCCTCTGTGCATTCGTCATGAGATCCTTCTTCGTATCCCCGGTCTCTTCATAATAGAACGGCTTGCCGATACAGATCGTATGACCCTTCCCACCTTCATTTCTCACGATGAAGAGCGGGAGGATCGGCGCCTTGAATTTTCTGGCAAAGACGCAGGGCCCCTGCGGGAAGGAGAAGACGCGGTTCATAAAGAGCACCGGAATCCCTGTCTCATCCCCGTCCTTATCGGAGAGAAAGCCCAGAATGTGATTCTTCTTCATCGAGCGCGCCGCTGCGATCATTTCATAGCCGCCCGTCCCGGTGAGGAAGATGTGCTGCCCCGCGCGGGCGCGGTAGTCATTGATGATCCGCATCAGCGCGTCATCGGCCTGCTTCTTTCCGATCGCTGAGGTGTCATAATCATGAAGCGCAAGACCGGCACCGAGCCATTCCCAGTTCCCCATATGCGCCGTCAGACCGACGATGCCCTTTCCTTCGGCATACGCCGCCTCCAGGTACTCCGGATGATCGATCTTCACGTAGTCATCGATATGATCCTTTTCCTTACAGAGGCGCGGCATGTACATCATTTCCATCGCGGACATGCCGATGTGCTCGTACACCTTGTGAAGCAGCTTCTCTGCCTCCTCGCGGCGGATGCCCATGCCCCGCATCATCTGCTCGATCCCGCGGTTTCTCTGCTTGGCTATGCGGTTCATGATGCATGGCCCCAAAACGCGGCCGATGGACAGGATCCGATCATAGGACATCCCGCACAGCAGGTGGCTGATGCCCTTCAAGAGTCCATATCGTACATTGAATAACATGGCTGATTCTTCTTTCCTAAGGAAACACTGATTAAATCGTTGTCTGATTTCATTCTTGGATTTTTTATACAGAGCAAGGAATCATCTGACGCGAATAGCGAGCTATTTAAGGAGGATGATGACGAAGCTATGTATAAAAATCCATATGAAATCCGGCTCTGCTATTTAATCAGCGTTTCCCTAATACAAGGGAATAAAATAGGGTTCAGGATTCGCCCACGGGGCGTGCCGTCCCTTGACTCTGAATGAAAGCTTTGCTCGAATGAGGAATGAGGAATTAGAAATGAGAAATGAATGTGGCGGCTTCGCCGCGAATATATATGGGGCGATGCCCGAAAAGAAGTGGATAGAAGGTTTCCCGTTTGAGAGTACCAAACATCGCTTGCTTGGTCGCGAATGACAAAGATTTCTCGCTTACGCTCGAAATGACGATACGAGAGAGTTTCCTAGTCACCAGTCCCTAGTCACCAGTCACTCCTAATCCCCAATCCCTAATCCCTAGCTACTAGTCACTAGTCACTAGTCACTCAAGATTCCTAATTCCACAATCGAGCAGCGCTTCTCACTGCACGAGATCTTCCTGATCGACGTCCTGAAAGGAGGACACCGCCTCCTCCCAGCGCCCCTGGGATCTCAAAATACACTCGATAAATTCACGCGCTGCTCCGCGTCCGCCGTCATACCGGGAAATAAAGTCCGCTGCGGACTGATTCTCCTCGCAGGCATCGGCCGGGCAGCCCGACAGACCGACGCGGGAGAAGAGAGGCAGATCATTGAGATCGTCCCCCATGTAGGCCGCCTCGTCCCAGCCAAGAGCGCGCTCCCTGAGCAGCTGCTGCAGAGCGGGCACCTTATCCCGGATGCCCATGAGGACGAAATCACAGGAGAGCTCCTTCGCACGCGCTTCTACGATCGGCGAAGTCCTCCCCGTGATGAAACCGACTGCATAGCCCATGCGGTGGGCGAGAGAAATCGCCAGCCCGTCATGCGCGTTGAAAAGCTTATATGCCTCGCCGCCGCTCCCCATGACGAGCGTCCCGTCTGTCAGTGTGCCATCGACATCAAAGGCGATGAGCTTCACCTGTTCTGCGCCGATCATCACATGACCCCCTGCCGCAAAAGATCGGTGATATGTACCATGCCGATCGCCTTGCCTGCCTCATCACAGACAGGAAGCACGGTGATCGGATGCGGCTGGTGCTTTTCCATGATGTGCAGGGCTTCGGCCGCCAGCTTCTGCTGCGAGATCACCATCGGTGCCTTCGTCATGACGTCCCTCACGGGGAGAAGCAGGAAATCCTCTCCCTTCTCGAGGCCGCGGCGGACATCGCCGTCCGTCATGAGCCCCAAGAGGCGTCCTTCCCTGTCCGTCACAGAGACGGCGCCCAGCCCTTTATCTGTCATCACAAAGAGCGCATCCTTGACCGAAGCCATTTCATCGATCAAAGGATTGTCCTCGCCTTTGTGCATCACCATCTCGACGGTGAGAAGCAGGCGCTTGCCGAGGGAGCCGCCCGGATGGAACACGGCAAAATTATCTGCCGTGAAATGATGACGCTCCATCAATGAGACGGCGAGCGCATCCCCCAGAGCCAAAGCGGCCGTCGTCGAGCTCGTCGGAGCGAGCCCCAAGCTGTCTGCTTCTTTTTCGACGCCCGCATCGAGCACTGCGTCCGCATTTTTAGCGAGTGTCGAATTCTTTTTCCCGACGACCGCAATGAGCTTCGCTCCGATGCGCTTCAGGGACGGGAGGATATTCAGCACCTCGCCCGTTTCTCCGCTGTTCGAATATGCGATGACCACATCATCGGCTGTCACCATGCCAAGATCCCCGTGAATGCCTTCCGCCGGATGCAGGAAAAAAGCCGGCGTCCCTGTGCTCGCCATGGTCGCTGCCACTTTCCGTGCGATATGGCCTGACTTTCCCATACCCGTCAGAACCACGCGCCCCTTGGACGCTTCGATCAGGCAAACGGCTTTTTCAAATTCGCCATCCAGATGATCCACCAGAGAAAGGACAGCGGCTGCTTCATCCCGAAGCACCCGCGAAGCTGTTTCAATAACTGACATGATGCCTCCTTGGTCAACGCAAAATAAGTTTACACCTTATTATACAATATTCGAGGAAAAATAGTTATATTGAGGTTCAAGGTTAGCCCGTGGGGCGTGCTGCCCCATTGATTACATTTGAAAGCCTCAAATGAATGAGAAATGGTGGTGCGACGCATAATTATTGAAAGCGACGCAGAGTATAGATAGTGACGATGTCCGAAGGGCAACGGATAACAGGCTTCCCGTTTGTGGTTCCCTGACATCGACCGTTTAGCCGCGAATGACAAAGATTTCTCGCTCCGCTCGAAATGACGATACGAGAGAGTCTGATGTCTCTTAGTCCTTAGTCACCAGCCACTAGTGACTAGTCACTAGCCACTAGTCACTAGTCACTATTTTCCGGACACGAGTCCCATTTCCTTATCCTTCTTTACGACATCATTGATCGCAATGAGGTCTTTCAGGAGGCCCTCGAGGGAGGAGAGATAGAGCATATTGGTAGAGTCAGACAGGCCTTCCGGCGGATTGTCGTGGACTTCCATGAAGAAGCCGTCGACACCGGATGCCGCTGCCGCTCTTGCGAGGTACGGGATGAATTCACGCTGGCCGCCGGTGGTATTGCCCATACCTCCCGGGAGCTGGACACTGTGGGTCGCATCAAAAATGACCGGATAGCCGAACTGCCGCATGATGGGGAAGGAACGCATATCGACCACGAGATTGTGGTAGCCGAAGGACGCCCCTCTTTCTGTCAGAGCGAGGTTCGGATTTCCTGCTTCTTCCATCTTGCCGATGACATTTTTCATATCTTCCGGTGCCATGAACTGGCCCTTCTTCACATTGACAGGCTTGCCTGTCTTCGCTGCGCCGTATACCAGGTCGGTCTGGCGGCAGAGGAAGGCCGGGATCTGGAGCATGTCGAGCACCTTGGCGGCTGGTGCGAGCTGGGTCACATCATGTACGTCAGAGAGTACCGGCACCTGGAGTTCCTTCTTGATATCCGCAAGGATCTCGAGGCCCTTCTCAAGTCCCGGCCCACGGAAGGAATGGTAAGAGGAACGGTTCGCCTTATCAAAAGACGCCTTGAAAATGTACTGTACGCCAAGGCGTTCACAGATCTTTTTGATCTCACGGCCGATCATCAGCGTGCGGTCATAGCCTTCAATGACGCAGGGGCCTGCGATCAGAAACAGCTTGCTGCCGTCGATGGTCAGATTTCCGACATGAATGGTTTTCATAGGGAGCTCCTTTATGGGGGAATGAGGGTACGGTTGTGGTCCTGTCCAATGAGAAATGCCACGGCCCGACCCCTTACGATTTCATCTTTTCAAAATATTCATTGACCTTCTTCAGGTCTTCTTCGGTATCAATGCCGATATCCTGTGTCTTCACCTCGATGACACCGATCTTGTAGCCCATCTCGAGGGCACGGAGCTGCTCTAAGGACTCCGTCTTTTCGAGCGGGGTCTGCGCCATCTTCGCATAGGCGAGGAGGAAATCTCTCCGATACGCATAGATGCCGACGTGCTTCAGCGCCGGCACTTCGAAATCGTGGCGGGGATACGGGATGAGGGAACGGGAGAAGTAGAGTGCTTCGCCCTTCTGGTTCACGACGACCTTGACCGAGGACGGATCATCGTATTCGTCTTCGTGGAGAGGCGTGGCGACAGTCGCCATATCCAGCTCCGGATGGTCGATAAGATCCTGCGCCAGACGATCGATCACGTCTGGGTCGATCAGCGGTTCATCGCCCTGTACATTGACGATGATCTCATAGTCCGGCGTATGGGAAGCCACTTCTGCCAGACGATCGGTGCCTGTCGGATGGTCGACGGAGGTCATCATGACATGACCGCCGAAGCTCTTCACTTCCTTCTCAATGTCCTCATGGTCTGTAGCAACGATGACGACGTCAGGGAGCTTGGCCTGAACGGCTCTTTCATAGACACGATGCACCAGTGTCTCTCCCGCGATCAGGCGGAGGGGCTTCCCCGGAAGACGTGTCGATGCATACCGGGACGGAATGATACAAGCAATTTTCATGATGAACTCCTTTGCGTAGTGACTAGTGACAGGGATCATGGATGAGGGACTTGCGGCTTGGCATGGAGGAATTCTTCCAATACCTCCCTGTCTTCCTTCGAGAATGTCATCGCGATCTCAAGGACGTAAAAGGGAATGTCAGACTCAGCGAGGCTGGCAAGGGAGAGCATCTTCACGGCATCTTTTTCTGTCATGACGATGAGCTCTGCGCCCTTGGCTTTGGCTTCGGAGATCGCATTCCGCAGATCTTCTTCTGTATATCTGTGGTGATCAGGGAAGGGCATCTCGCCCACCGGACGCAAACCGGCTTCCTTGGCGGTCTTTCTAAAGGCAGCGGGGTTTCCGATGCCGGAGACCAGATAGGCCTTCTTCATCCTGACGTCTTCGAGCGTCCCTTCATGACGGAAGGCTCTCCACTTCTCATACGGCACCACCTTCGACGGCGCATGTGTGGAGGATAGGACGGGCACACCCGGCGCAAGACGGGCGAGCTCTTCTCTGATCTCCATCAGATCTGTCAGATGCACCTGATCGCTCTTGGTCAGGATGAAAAGGCTCGCCCGCGAAAGGGCATCGAGTGGCTCCCGAAGCAGACCGCGGGGCAGGCCGTGACCATAGCCGAAGGGATTCGTCGCATCGATGAGAATGATATCTTGATCGCGTCTGAGCTTCCAGTACTGAAAGCCATCATCCAAAAGCAGGATGCCCACTCCCATTTCCTCGGCTCTCTTGACAGAGGCAATGCGGTCTTTCCCGATGAAAATGGGGACGGAGGGAAGTTTTCTCGCCATCATGTAGGGCTCGTCCCCTGCCATCTGCTGGGATACGAGGATGGATCTCCCATCCGATACACAGCCGCCTTCTTTTTCAAGGCCGCTTTTATAGCCTCGGCTGATGATGGCGGGCTTCTTACCGATTGAGCGGAAGAGCTCGGCCAGCATCAGGATGCAGGGGGTCTTGCCCGTCCCGCCTGCCGTGATATTGCCGACACTGATAACGGGTACATGGGCGGAGACCGCAGCTGCCATATCTGCCGTCCTCTTCTTTTCGACCTGAGAGAAATACATTTTTTCCAGCTGCGAAAGCCCTGACAGGACCAGCTTGTCCATACCCTTCGGCGATGGCTCCTTCATCAAGCCTGTGACATAGGACTCAAGACTCATGACGGCCCCCCAGCTTCACGCCGGCTTCCGCGACCAGCTGCTCGAAAGCCTTGATATTTCTCTCGGTCGCGCCCTGATTCTCATGTACCACGGTCAAAGCCGCCTCTCCCATCCGTTTCATGGTATCGGGATGAGAGAGAAGGTCCATGAGCGTTTCCTTGAATTCATGCTCTGACTTCGTCATGAGGCACACGCCGCGGCTCTCCAAAAGCTCGAAGATCTCTTGGAAATTGAACATGTAAGGGCCGACGATGACAGGCTTGCCATGCGCCGCCGGCTCCAGAATATTATGTCCGCCGACCTTGACGAAGCTGCCTCCGACAAAGACGACATCTGCCAGACTGTAAAGACGCCCCAGCTCTCCGATGGTATCCAAAATGACCACCTGCGGGCTCGTGCCGTCATCCTCCTCCGTGCCCATCTTGGAGCGGCGCAGGACGCTGTAGCCGTGATGCTTGATGGCAAATTTCACGGACGGCGCTCTCGTGATCTCACGAACGGCGAGAAGCAGACGCGCCTTAGGATATTTTTTCAGGATCTCACCAAAGGTGCGGAGTACGATCTCCTCCTCTCCGCTGTGCGTGGAACCGGCGACGATGATCGGGCCCTTCCCGTCGAAGCGGAATTCTTTACGAAGCGCGGCGCGTTCTTCCTCCGACACTTCGGCATACGTCTGATCGTACTTGGTATTGCCTGTGATGGTGCAGCGCTTCGGCTGGGCGCCCATCGCGATAATGCGCTCCTCGTCGATGCGGGACTGCATGCAGAAACGCCGGATCTGGCAGAGCATGCGCGTCGTGAAGCGCTTGATCAGCGAATAGCGGCGCATCGAGCGGCTGCTGATGCGGCCATTCATCATCATGACAGGGATTTTTTTGCGGAAAGCGAGGCGAAGGAAATTCGGCCACAGCTCCGTTTCGATCAGAATGATCGCCTTGGGATTCACGATATCCACGATGCGCTCGGTGATGACGGGCAGGTCAAAGGGGAAGAAAATGTGTCCGTCCGCCTCTGGGATGATGCGCTGTGCCATGCGGTGACCGGTCGCGGTGACGACAGACACCACCACCATTTCATCCGGGTACTTCTTCTTCAGCTCGCGCACGATCGGGCTCGCGGCGACCACTTCACCGACGGAAGCGGCATGCACCCAGATGGCATTGTGGTAGGCGATCTGCTGCAGCGTGGGCGTCGGCATGACGCCGGCGCTCTGCTTCAGACGGTCATAGAAGCCTTCTTCGAAGACAAGCCGATAGATCAGGATCGGTATCTGCAGCAGCCAGTAGGCGACAAGACAAATGTTGTAAATCCAGTACAATTTTTTCTCCTTTGATGGTTGTTGGGTTCAACGGGTTCAACGGGTTCAGCGGGTTCAGCGGGTTCAGCGGGTTCAGCGGGTTCAATGGGTTCAGCGGGTTCAATGGGTTCAGCGGGTTCAATGGGGAAGGTGCGGCGCATCAAAATTAGTAGCGCCGCGAAGTTTTATATAAAGGGTATTGGGGCGCTTTATGAATTGTGTGCCCCCTTCCCTACCTTCCCGTCAGAACCCATTGAACCGTTCGACCTACATTCATAGTAAGGGGCTGCTCACTGGGATAAAATCCTAATTCCTAATCCCTAGTCACCAGTCACTAGTCACTAGTCACTATTTTTCTCACGATCATTTTTCTGCGACATCGTGTAGAGCTCATAATACAGCCCTTTCTTTTCCATGAGCTCCTTATGTGTACCGCTTTCTTCGATGACGCCGTGATTCAGGACAAGGATCTGGTCGGCATTCTTGATGGTCGACAGGCGGTGAGCGATGACGAAGGAGGTACGGCCGACCATGAGCTTGTCGAGCGCATCCTGCACGATCTTCTCGCTTTCCGTATCGAGTGCGGAGGTCGCTTCGTCAAGGATGAGGATCTTCGGATTCTTCAAGATCGCTCTTGCGATGGCGATGCGCTGACGCTGACCGCCGGAGAGGACAAGGCCGCGATCGCCGACCTTGGTATCGATGCCGCGCGGCAGACCCTGAATGAATTTCTCTGCATTCGCGGCGCGAATGGCATCCCAGACCTCTTCATCCGTTGCATCCAGGCGACCGTAGAGGACATTTTCTTTGATGGTGGTATTGAAGAGGAGCGTATCCTGCGGCACGAGGCCGATGTTGTCACGAAGGGAGCCGACCGTCACATCCCGGATATCGACGCCGTCGATGCAGATGGCTCCGCCTGTCACATCATAGAAGCGCGGAAGCAAGTTGGCAATGGTGGTCTTGCCGGCGCCGGAGGGTCCGACGACGGCGATGGTCTGTCCGGGTCTGGCGACGAAATTCAGATCTGTCAGGACCGGATTTTCTTTTTCATAGGCAAAGGCCACATGGCGCGCTTCGACTAAGCCCTCTGTGACTTCGATCGGCTTGGCGCCGTCCTTGTCCTGGATCTCTGACTTCTCATCCAGGATCGCAAAGACGCGGTCCGCTGCGGCCAGGGATTTCTGGATATTACCGAAGCTTTCTGCCAGACGGCGGGTCGGATTGGCCAGGTTGATAGCATAGATCAGGAAGGCGATGAGCTCGCCGGTGGTCATCACGCCCTCAATGACGGAGACACCGCCATACCAGATGATCGCGCAGACGGCAATGGCAGCGAGAAATTCGACAAGCGGCGTCATCTGGCTCTGCTGCCTTATGGAGCGCACGGTCGCCTTGAAGCTGGATTCATTGATGTCATTGAAGCGCTTTTCTTCGAAGTCGCCTCGATTGAAGCTGCGCACGATACGCACGCCCTGGATAGTCTCCTGCAGCATGGACGTCACATCGGCCAGTCGTTCCTGCACATCGCGGCCGCTCGAGTGGAGCTTTTTCCCAAAGAATTTGATCGTATAAGAAACGAGCGGTACGATCACAAGGCAGAGCATCGTCAGTTTCCACTGCAGGTAGATCATGGAAACGAAAGAACCGATGAAAATGGCGCCTTCCTGCACCAGCTGGATGAAATTATCCACGATGGCTGTCTGCAGCGCCGCAATGTCATTCGTCAGATTGCTCATGATGTCCCCGGTGCGGCGACGATCATAGTAGGAGATCGATAATTTCTGCAGATGATGATACAGCGTATTTCGAAGATCCTTGATGACAGCCTGCCCGATGTATCCCATAAGATAGCGGTGCCCAAAGGTGGTGATCGCGCGGATGAGGAAGGTCACAAGGATCGCCACGATGATGAGGTAGAGCATGGCAAGGTCCTTGTCATTCAGCACCTTATCGATGACATCCTTGATGATCCACGGCACGACCAGGTTCGACCCCGATACGAGCAGCATGAAGAAAACGGAAACAAGAAGCAGCTTCCAGTAGGGTTTTAGATAGGATAACAGTCTCATGTAACTGTTCAGTTTACTTGATTTTGTATTCATTCCATTCTCCAGAATTTTCTTGGGGGGGAGACTAAAGGTTCAAAGGGTTCAGGTTGATGGGTTCAGGGTTAGCCCCTGGGGCGTACCACCCCTTGATTACGTGTGAAAGAGGTTCGGCGGGTTCAACAGGTTCAGAGGATTCAACGGGGGTGGTGCGGCGCATAAAAATATGGAAGCGCCGCGGAGTATAGATGGCGGCGATGCCCGAAGGTGGCATTTCAGTCACTAGTCACAAGTCACTAGTCACTCGAGGCTCCTAATACCTAACCACTAATCATCCCTGCTTTCAAACTTACGGGGCGCCCCTTGCTTGTGAATGAAAGCATAGCTCCCCAGTGAGGAGTGAAGGTACGGCGCATAAAATGAGGGAGCGCCGCGAAGTACAACTAGTGGCGATGCCCAAAAGTCTCTCGATGGTAGGCTTCCCGTTTTGAGCTTTCCAAACATTGCCTACCTGACCGCGAATGACAAAGATTTCTCGCTTCGCTCAAAATGACGATACGGGAGTCTGATGTCTCCTAATCTCCTAGTCACTAGCCACTAGTCACTAGCCACCATTTACTTTTTCCCCGTCCTCACGATGAGCTCTGCCACGCGGCGCACCGCGCCTCCGCCGCCCAGTGCTTTTCTCACTTCTCGGATGCCTTCCACATTCTTTTCCCGCGCGGCAGGCTGAATGAGCCACGGTGTCACGATGCGGGAAATATTTTCCGCCGTCACCGCATCCTGCAGGAGCTCGGGAGTGACCTCACGGTCCAGCAGAAGATTCGGTAGGCCCGCATACTTCACATGGACGAGAAGCTTCGCCAGCATCCATGTCATAGGCGCGAGGCGATAGATCAATACGGTCGGCAGCTCCATGAGCGCCGTTTCCAAGGTCGCCGTCCCCGAAGAGGCGACGCAGGCATCACAGATCTGCATCAGGTCATACTGCCTGCCCTCGGTGATCTCTACGGAAAGCTCCGAAGCCCCGATGAAGGACGAGAGCATCTCCATCGGGATCGTCGAGGCCCGGGGAATGAAGAACTGGCAGTCTGCCTTTTGGGCGAGCTGGCGCGCTGCCTCCAGCATCACGGGCAGAAGCCCCGCGACTTCATTCTTGCGGCTCCCCGGCATGAGAAGGATACGCTTTTTATTCGGATCGCCATGGAAATAGGCCATCGCCTTCTCCTTCGTCATGGAAGGCTTCACCGTATCCGCCAGCGGATGACCGACGAAGGTCACATGCGCACCCGCCTTCCGGTATGCGTCCGCTTCAAAAGGAAATATGGACGCCACCTGCTCGACATCGCGGACGATATTCTTCGCCCGTCCCTTGTTCCACGCCCAGATGGTGGGCGCGATATAGTAGACGACAGGGATGCCCAGCTCTTTCGCCACATGGGCGAGCTTCATATTGAATCCGGGGTAATCTACACAAACCAGCACATCCGGCTTTTCCCGCAGCATGGCTTCCTTCAGGAAGCTGCGCAGCTTGAAGAAAAGCGGCAGGTGCTTGATGACTTCCACCAGTCCGATGATGCCCAGATTTTCTATATCATAGATGATGCGGACGCCGCTCCTTCGCATGTCCGCACCGCCCATCCCGAAGATGTCTGTCCCGGGGTAGAGCTTTTTGATTTCTGCCGCAACGGCTGCGGCATGCATATCGCCAGAGGCCTCTCCGGCAGACATCATAATTTTCATAAGTTAAGTCCTCGTCAATGAGTAAGGATGCAGGTTAATAGGTTCAAGGTTCAGGGCTCAAAGTTAGCCCGGGGGCGTGCTGCCCTTTGATAACGGTTGAAAGCTCTGCGCGAATGAGGAATTAGAATGAGAAATGAGAAATGGTGGTGGCGGCTTCGCCGCGAGTATTATGGGGCGATGCCCGAAGGTAGTATTCAAGTCACCAGTCACCAGTCACTCCTAATCCCTAATTCCTAGCTACTAGCCACCAGTCACTTCTTTCCTTCCACCGCCAATATCACAATGCCTTTTTTATTGGCTTCCTGGAGCACGGCTTCCTTTTCTGCGAAAAGGGTATGCCAGGCTTCGATGGCAAGGACCGCGCAGCCGCTCTCCTCCATGGAGGAAAGGGTCGTAAGTCCGACCGCCGGCATGTCGAAGCGGGTATCCTGTCCGGGCTTGGCTGTCTTCACGACGACAGCACCGCCGCGGGCGAGACTGCCGCCGCGCTTGATGCAGGCATCCGTACCCTCGATGGCTTCGACGGCCATGACCGCCTGATCCTTCACTACGACCGTCTGCCCCAGATCGATCGCGCCGATCGCCTTCGCCGCCTCGAAACCAAAAGCCACATCGGCCATCTGCGCCTCCGTCGGCTTCTTTTTGGTGAAGACCTGCGGCCCCGGCATGAGCGGCTTCAGATACTTCGTCTGATCCAGGACGGAGATCCCGTCTTTGGCCAGCTCATCCACGATCGCCAGCGTGATCGTATCATCCTTGAAATTCATCTTACGCAGACGATTCAAGAGTTTGATCGCGCGCATATCCGGAAGGGTGTGCGACTTGTAGAGCCACTCCTTCGTGACCTTGCCGATCATCGTGACCTCTTTCACATGCTCCTTCACGAGAGTCTTGATGACTTTATCCAGTTTAAAGGCGCTGATATCATAGTACGCATCCGCGATTGCGGCAAGTCTTGCATCGACGCCCGGCGTCACCGCGATACAGACCACGCGATATCCCTGGGGCCGCACTGCTTCGATGAATTCCACCGGCAGCGTCCCGATGCCCGCTAATAAACCAATCGTTTCCATAATGACCTCCATAGCGTCATAATCTTTATTATTTTAGCATTTTTTCACTGGTTACGCATTATAGAAATTTCGGTTAGCCGTCGAATCGGCGCATCCGTCTTGCAGACGAAAAGCCCCGATCTCCCCTGCGCCCACAAAAAAAGCAGCGAGGCTTTTGCCTCGTTGCTTTTTTTCATTTAGTGATCATGTGGGACCATGTCTTCCGCCTGAAGCGTACCCGCCTTGCGGCGTTCTGCATATTCCGCCGTAGCAGTGAAAAGTACGTCAGTGGAGCTGTTCAGCGCAGTCTCGCAGGCATCTTCCAGAACGGAGATGATGAAGCCGACACCGACGACCTGCATGGAGATATCATTGCTGATACCGAAGGACGCACAAGCGACCGGGATCAGCAGCAGAGAGCCGCCTGCGACGCCGGAAGCACCACATGCACCGACGGTAGATACGATGCAGAGCAGGAGTGCGGTCGGCAGATCGACATCGATGCCCAGCGTATGTGCAGCGGCCAGCGCCAGCACGGAGATCGTAATGGATGCGCCGGACATATTGATCGTCGCGCCGAGAGGAATGGAGATCGTGAAGATATCCGGATTCAGCCCGAGTCTCTTGCAGAGTGCCAGATTCACAGGGATATTGGCCGCCGAGCTTCTGGTGAAGAAGGCATACACGCCGCTTTCACGGATCGTGGTGAGGATCAGCGGGTATGGATTCATGTGAATGCGGGAAAATACGATGATCGGATTCATCACAAGAGCGACCAGGAAGTACGAACCGATGAGGACCGCCAGAAGCTGTACATAGCCGATGAGCGCTTCCACTCCGGCAGTGCCGACGGAGTCAGCGACAAGACCCATGATGCCGAGCGGGGCAAAGTGGATGACCCAGGTCACCACCTTGGTGATGGTCTTGGCGATATCATCGAGCCAGCCCTTGGTGGTGCCGGATGCGATATTCTTCATCGCGATACCGATGATGATCGCCCATGCCAGGATGCCGATGTAGTTCGCAGAGAGCAGTGCATTCACCGGATTATCGACAACGCTCAGGATCAGGTTATGAAGTACCTGAATGATGCCGCTTGGCGGAGCGAGCTTCGTGTCAGCAGCCACCTGCAGGTGCAGTGTGGTCGGGAACAGGAAGGACATGCAGACCCCGACGAGCGATGCGAAGAATGTCGCCATCACATAGAGACCGATGATCGGCTTCATGCTGCCGTTCCCATTTTCTTTTCTCTGCGCCATGGCGTTCATGACCAGGAAGAAAACCAGGACCGGTGCGACACCCTTCAGGGCTTTGACGAAAAGATCACCGAAAATCTTCACGACGGGGATGGCCGCTGGGAAGCAGACAGCGATCAAGATGCCGATCACCAGACCGACCGCGATCTGCTTGATCAGTGCCACGCTGGCAAGCGTATGCTGGATCGTTTTGAACACAATAATTCCTCCTCCTAAAAAAATACATATTTTTATTTTAGTATACGCTTTCCTGAATAATGTTGCAAGTTTATACCACGCATAAAAATCCACTCATGACCGCAAGTGCTTGACCTCTCCCTTTTCTCATGCCATGATAGGCCTAATTCCACACAGGCGATGAGAAGCAGAGTGGTCACACGGTATGACTAGGGGCTGTGAAGAAATGAATCCTCATTTCTTCACAGCCCCTTTTTACTTTTCTTTCATTTGGTTCAGGGTTCAAGGTTCAGGGTTCAGGGTTCAGGTGGCGGCTTCGCCGCCTTTTTTTAGAAGATGGTATTCTCGTATCGCAGCCTTCCCCTCTAGGGGAAGGTGCCCGAAAGGGGCGGATAGGGTGACTATGGCATGAAAGACAGCTGGGATAAGGTTTCCCGGTCACTCCTATGAGAGCTGCAAGTCCCCTGCGGCAGATGGAACGCGAAAATGAGATGATCGTTATTTCACATCGCCTGAAGTTTGAAAGCAGGGATGAGTGGCTAAAGATTAGGGATTAGGGGCTCAAGTGACTAGTGACTTACATGCCACTTTCGGGCATCGCCTCGTTTCGTCATCCTGAGCGGCGAGAAACATCGTATATGAGATAACGAATGCCAGAACAGCTGCGACCTCGTCATCGATCGCGGCGAAGCCGCCACCTTCATTCCTCATTCCTCATTTGTTTTCCCCTTCGCCACATGAAATAATACACCGCTCCGGCAAGCGAAAAGGCGAGACAGATCCCGCCGTACATGAAAGAATAGCCGAAAGCCTCCGCAAAAAGCCCGAGGAAGGCCGCCGCAAAGCCCACACTGATATCCAGCGACCAGAAATAGGTCGACGTCGCGACGCCCGCGCGGGAAGAAGGGGCGCTGCTGACCGCGATGGTCTGGAAGGCAGGCGCCAGCGCGCCGAAGCCGATCCCCAGCACCGCCGCGGAGAGGAGCAGGAGGAAAGGCCCCTCGACCTGCGAGAAGAGGAGAAAGCCCGCCGAGAAGAAAAGGAAGCCCGGATACACCGTATAGTCCGAGCCATGGTGATCGAAGAGGTAGCCGACAAACGGACGGGATACGACGATGACGAGCGCAAAGACGAGGAAGAAGAGACTCGTGTAAGAGCCTATACCAAGGCTTCTCGTGTACATGGGAATGAATGTCAGCACACCGCCGTAGGCAAAAAAGACAAGCCCGCCCAGGATGACCGCCGGAAGCGCCTTCTTTTCAAAGAAATCCGAAAAATGAAATCCGTGGTGCTTTTCTCCCGAAGGACATACCACGCGCGCGGGCAGCCGTTTCCCATTTCCTGAAACGATCGCACACGCAGCCATCAAAGAAAGGAAGAGAAACAGCACCGACGCGCCGAAATGCTCGATGAGGATGAGACCCACCAAAGGCCCCACGACCATCGCCATATTTCCGCAGACCGCAAAGTAGCCGATCCCCTCTCCCTTCCGCCGGCTAGGAAGCACGAGCGCCGCCATCGCCGCCGAAGCCGTCGTCCCCAGCGCGAAGACGATCCCGTGAATGAGTCGCAGCGAAAGCGCGATCTCCAATCGATACGCAAGGAGAAAGCCCGTCATCAGGAGAAAGAGCAGCACGGAAACGATGAGGAGCAGACGCTGCTTATTCACCACATCGATCACACGCCCTGCGAGCGGGCGGGACACCACCGTGCCGATCTGAAAGCAGGTCATCGCCATCCCTGCCTCCCACTCGCCGAGCCCCAGATCATCCATGATGTAGACCGGCAGCGCCGCGATCATGATGTACTGCGACATGAAATAAAAGAAATTCGTGAGACCCATACCGATGAACTCACGAGTCCATAGCTTTTCCCCCATTCGTTTGTTCTCCTTGTTTTTCTTATAAAATAATCTTAGTATTATAACATATGAAAGGGAATTGGGTTTAAGGGTTCGGGGTTCAAGGTTGAGGAAGCGGCTTCGCCGCGAGTATATATGGGCGATGCTCGCTTGAGACGTTAGACGTTAGACGTCAGATGTCTCCTAGTCTCTTAGCCTCCCAGTTACGAGTCACCGGTCACTTGACACTTCTAAGTCCTAATCCCTAGCTACCAGTCATCAGTCACTTGGCGCTTCTAATCCCTAATCCCTAATCCCTAGCCACTAGTCCTTCACATCCAAAGGAGTCTTCTATGAGCCTGCATTTTATTTTCGGCCGCGCCGGCACGGGAAAAACCACCCGCTGCTGCCGCGAGATCCAAGACTATCTGAAAAAAACACCGGGCGGCCGCGCCTACCTTCTTGTCCCCGATCAGGGCACCTATACAGCGGAGTACCTGCTCGCCAAGTCCTTCCCCGGCGCCGGCTTCATCGATGTGACGGTGTGCGGCTTCTCGCGCCTCGCCTACCGCGTTTTTCAAGAGCTGCACTCGCCGGTCGCCGATGCCCTTTCGCCGCTGGGCCAGCAGATCATCCTGCGCCGCCTTCTCACTGCACACAAGGACGAACTGCAGGTGATCCTCCGCGCTGCATCACAGCCGCATTTCTCGGAGAAGCTGACCGCCTTCTTCCATCAGCTCGACATGTTTCTCGTCACGGAAGACGACCTCCTTGCCGCCTCGAAGCGGGAAGGCGAGACACCGCTCGGGAAAAAGCTCGCTGACCTCTCCCTCTTATATAAAGCGTACCACGACTATCTGCGTATGCATTTTGCTTATGAAGGGAGCCTCTTCGACCTTCTCGCACGGGAGATCCCCAAGTCAGAGAAGCTCCGCGGCTCTCACATCTGGATCGATGGCTTCAACGGCATGGCGCCGCAGAAGATCCGCATCGTGTCCGCGCTCGTTCACACAGCTAAGGAAGTCACCATGACACTGCAGATGGACAGTCCGGAAGAGGCGGCGGAAAATCCGAACTTCGCCCGGCCATATCAGCTCTACAGCCAGCTGCAGGGCGCGATCCGCCATTCCTCCTCCATCGTGCTCACGGAAGAAAAACGCTTCCGCACCAGCGACCTTTCTCTCATGGCACGCCATTTCTTTGAACGCCACGCACGCCCCCGCCCGGAGGACGGGCGCGTAAAGGAGGGGCTCCACCTCATCACCGCGGCCAGCCCGAAGGAAGAAGTGGATCTCATTTCACGCACCATCACATCGCTCGTCCGAGACAAGGGCCTTCGCTACCGTGACATCCTCGTCCTCTCGCGTACGCCGGAAAACTACAGCGACCTATTTACCCGCTCCTTTGCCACTTACGGCATCCCCGGCTTCATCGATGAGAAGCATCCCATGAATAACCACCCGCTCGTGATGCTCACCTCCTTCCTGCTGCAGTTTCTCGCAAAGGAAACAGGAAGAAGGAACGCGGGCTGGCAGCGTCTCACCCTCTTTCGTCTTTTGAAGACCTCGCTCCTGCCTGAATTCTCACAGGAAGAGATCGACCGACTGGAAAACTACGTCCTTTCCCGCCGCATCCGGCCCTGGCAATGGCATGACAGCTGGGAGCAGCGCAGCTGCCGCGATCTCGATGAGACGCCCCCGCCGCTGTCCGAGGCCGAGCTCGCCGAGCGCCGCCGCGTGAATGAATGGCGCACGCGCCTCACCTCCCTTTTAGATCCCCTTTCCGAAGCGTGGAGATCCGCGGTCTCCGCCAAAGACCGCGCGGCCATACTCTACCGCTTTCTCCTCAGCGAGAAGGTGCCTCACACCCTGTCGGCATGGGATGAAGCCGCCTTTGAAAAGACAGGCCTTCGCCCCCACCTGCAGGTCTGGAAGAAGGTACTAGGCCTTCTGGATGAGATCGTCCACGTCGCAGGGGATGAGGCGATGACCGCGGAAGATTTCCGCACCCTCTTCGAAGACGGTCTCTCTGCCCTCACCTATTCCACCATCCCTCCGACACTCGACCATGTGACCGTGACAGGCATGGACCGCGGCTATGCGATGGAAGCGAAGGTCGTCTTCATCCCCGGCGTGATCGAAGGCGAATTTCCGAGGCGCGTCGAAGAGAACGGCTTCTTCTCCGCATGGGAAAAGCAGGCTCTCTCTGAAAACAGTCAGCTCACCTTCGGGAATGATCTCATGCAGATGATCCATCAGGAGCAGTTCTTCGTCTATCTCGCCCTCACCCGCGCCTCCGATGCGCTCTACCTCACCTCCCCATCGCTCGGAAGTGACGGAAAAGAATGCGAGCCCTCCTTCCTAGCCCTCCAGCTTTCCAAGCTCGGCTACAGCTCAGAATGCGCCGCCGCTCACGCTCCCACGCTGGAAGATCCCGACCACAGCTTCTTTGCCAACCCCGAGGAAGCCCTCTCGCTCCTTCCCCGCCTTCTGCAGGAAGGCCTGCCGGGAAGCACCTCCCCCTGGCTCGCACTCGCCCGCTGGGCGATGGCAAGTCCCCACTGGCAGCGCATCCTTTCTGAAAAGCTGCGCGCTCTCTCCTACAGCAATACCCCCGACGCCCTGCCGCAAGAGCTCGCCCGCGCCCTCTTCCAGCCCGGCGGGCGCTACGTAAGCTCCATGACACGTCTGGAGACCTATCGCAGCTGCCCCTACAAATATTTCCTCCAGTACGGTCTGGCACTGGAAGCCCGTGATGAAGGAGAGCTCCAAAGTCTGGACCTTGGCAACTACCTTCACGCAGGCCTTCACCAGTTCGGCAGCACACTCACCCGTCAGCAAAGGCAGTGGCGCGACGCCAGTGATGAAGACATCCGCGAGATCTCCTCCACCATCGCGGGCGCCCTCTCCGAAAAGATGAAGTACGGCATCCTCTCCTCCGATGCCACCTCCCGCTACACGAAAAGAAGCCTCGACCGCACCTTTAGGGAAACGCTCACCTTCCTTCGCTCGTGGAGCCGTCGAAGCGAATTCGATACCAAAGACCTTGAGAAAGCCTTCTTCTTCCACCTTGCCAAGGAAGACGGCGAGACACTCACCATTTCAGGAAAGATCGACCGCTTCGATGTGAAGGACAATGCCATCGCCATCTTTGACTACAAGACAGGCCATACCGAAGCCACGCTCGCAGAGATCGTCGCCGGACTGAAGCTCCAGCTCCTCACCTACCTTCTCGCCGTCGAGCAGGAACATCCCGAAGAGCAGCTTCTCCCCGCCGCGCTCATGTATATCTACCTGTCGGGCAATGTCACCAAAGTCGAGCAGGTCCCGCCGAATGGAAACGTCAACCTTTCTGAAAAGGATCACGCCTCCGGCTACGTCCTCGCAGATCCATCCCTCCTAAAGTCCCTCGACAAGGACGCCGGCGAAAGCGACTCCTGCCTGCCCGTGAGATTCACCAACGACGGCAGCCTCCACAAGGGATCTGCTTCTGCCCTGACGCAGGAGCAATTCTCCGCCCTCCTTACCATCGTCAGAAAAAACATCCTCTCCCTCCACAGCCGCATGATCGCAGGCGACATCTCCATCTGCCCTGCCAGCTATAAGGGCGTCACTCCCTGCAGCTACTGCCCCTACCACACCATCTGCCGCTTCGACCCTGGCCGAGAGGAAGAAAGCTATGACTACGTGCGCCTCCCCAGCGACAGCACGCTGAAAAAAGAGCTGGAAGAGCGCGCGAAAGAGTGACTGGTAACTAGGGACTAGTAGCTAGGGATTAGGGAAACACTGATTAAATCGTTGTCAGATTTTACTCTTGGATTTTTATGCATAGCGAGGAATAACCTGACGCGAATAGCGAGCTATTTAAGGAAGGCTATGACGAAGCTATGTATAAAAATTCTTATAGAAGCTGACTCTGCGATTTAATCAGCGTTTCCTTAGGTTTGCGATACGAGAAAACCGTTAGCGCGGCGCTTCATGATTTTTATGCGCCGCACCAGCATTCCTCATTCCTCATTAGAAAAAGGAGCCATCATGAGTTGGACACCCCAGCAGGAAGAGGCCCTGCGCATCCGAAATAAAAACCTCCTCTTATCCGCCGCCGCGGGCAGCGGAAAGACCGCCGTCCTGACGGAACGCATCACCCGCCTCGCGGCAGACCCCGAAAGTCACACAGGCATCCATGAGCTCCTGGTGCTGACCTTCACAAAAGCCGCAGCCAGCGAGATGAAGTCCCGCATTTCCGCCTCTCTCACCCGTGAGCTCGAGGCCGCAGATGCCGCCAAGGACCTCCCGCTCGTCCGCCACCTGGAGCGACAGATCTCGCTCCTTTCGAGCGCGCAGATCTCCACACTGGACGCCTTCTTCCAGTCCCTCGTGCGTCAATATTTCTACCTGCTCGATCTTGACCCGAAGACACGCATCATGGCCGATGAAAATGATGCGCGTATTCTCGCCGATGATGTACTGACAGAAGTCCTCGAGCGCTGGTATGAGGAGGGAGATCCTGATTTTCTCACCACCTGCGACCTCTTTGCAAGCGGCCATCAGGACCAGGCCCTGCGCCAGATGATCCTGCGCATGCACAGCTACGCCTCCTCCATGCCCTTCCCGGACGTCTGGCTCGCGCGTCTCCCCGATGCCTATGAGATCCCCGGGGATGCCACGCTCGATACCCTCCCATGGACGCAGCCCATCCTCTCCGAGCTCATCGACACCGCCGGAAAGATCTGCGACCTCTACCGGCAGAGCTTCTCCCTGCTGGATCTGCATCCCATCGCGCGCGATGTCTACGGCGAGACGCTCAGCCAAGAGTACGCCTTCTTCTCCTCCCTCGCCCAAGTCACCACCTGGCAGGCACTCTACGCCATGCCCTCCTTTACCCCGAAAAAAATGCCGAGCCTCTCCGCTGCCAAAGCCAAAGCCTACGGCATCAAGTCCACGGATTTTAACAGATCCCCGGAAGCGGAAGCGATCAAAACTCTTCGCGACACGGCCAAAGACATCTATAAGAAAAAGCTCCTCCCCTTTCTCTCCATTACGCCCTCGCAATGGATCAAAGAGACCCGCACCATGGCCCCGGAAGTCAAGGTCCTCTCCGCACTTGCACTCGACTTCGGACGCAGCTACCTAGCAAGGAAAAAACAGGAGGGCGTGATGGAATTCAATGACCTCGAGCATTATACGCTCTCCCTTCTGCTCGATACCAAAGATCCTGACTTCACCCCCGAGCACGCCGAAGACTTCCCCTCCGAAGCCGCACTCTCCATCCGAAGAAACTACAAGGAAGTCATGATCGACGAGTATCAGGATACGAATGGCATTCAAGAGCTCATCACCACCCTCCTCTCGAACGGGCATAACCGTTTCCTTGTCGGCGACATCAAGCAGAGCATCTACCGCTTCAGGCAGGCCGACCCCACGATCTTCCTTTCCAAGTATCACCGCTTCCTTACAGACGGAAAAGGCGGTCGGCGCATCGACCTGAACCGCAACTTCCGAAGCGATGCCGCCGTCCTCTCCTCCATCAACTATCTTTTCCGTCAGCTCATGACAGAGAAAAATCTGGAGCTCACCTACGGCGACGCCGAAGCCCTCTACCCGGGGCGATACGAAGAAACGCGCCCGGAAAACTACGTCGGCGGCCGCGTCACGATCGAGCTCATCGATGGCAGCGAACTCGCCGAGACGGACCGGCCCGAGCTCAAGGAGATCTCCACGATCGACGCCGAAGGCCGCCTCATCGCCAGCCATATCGAAAGCCTCATCCAAGAAGGACGGCAGGTGATGAATAAAGACGGCACCTTCCGTCCCATCCGGTATGGAGACATCGTGATCCTCCTCCGCTCCATCGCCTCGAAAGGCCCCGCCCTGCTCAAGATCCTGAAGGAGCATCACATCCCTGCCGTCTCCTCCAGAGACGATGACTATGTGAAGAATCTGGAAGTACAGACACTCATCGCTCTCCTTCAGATCCTGGATAACCCGCTGCAGGACCTGCCGCTCACCGCCGTGCTCCGCTCCTTCTTCGTAGGGCTCACGGAGACAGACCTCGCCCGTCTCCGTCTCCTCATGAAAGAAAACGAGGCAGACCATCTCTTCCCGCTCCTCGAAAAAGCCGCGCCCCTGCTCTCCAGAGAAAAGGCAGACGCCCTATCCGCCTTCCTCACCCACTTTAGCGCATGGCGCGAACATGCCGTGCAAGGCGGCATCGCACCACTCCTTCAGGAGATCTGGGAGGACACCGACTACCTCACCTACGTCTCCGGCCTTCCCGGCGGACATGCCCGCCGCGCCCACCTGCTTTCCTTCTATGAGCTCGCCCGCGCGCGCGACACAGGCACGCACAACGGTCTCTACCCCTTCCTCACAGAGCTGTCGAGCCTGCTCAAGGGCGATGGCCGTTTCCAGACAAAGACCGACGCCGTCTCTCACGATGCCGTCCGTATCATGACCATCCACAGCAGCAAAGGACTGGAATTTCCCGTCGTCTTTCTCGCCGACCTCGCGAAAAACTTCAATGCCTCGGACATGACCGGCATCGCCCTCTGCCACAAAGGGCTCGGCCTCGGTATCCAATACTTCGACATCGAAAGACGCCTGCGCTGGCCCTCCCTCTACTGGTACGCCGTCCGCGCCGCCTCCGAGCGTGAAAGCCGTGCCGAAGAAGCGCGCCTCCTCTACGTCGCCATGACCCGTGCCCGCGATACCCTCTACCTCACCGCTTCCGTCAAGGACGCGGAAAAAGTGCTCGCCGCCTGCATGACCCCGCTCGCCGGCAGCGGAAATGATACGCCGCTTCCGCTCCCCTCGCACCTCATCTCCCATGCCCGCTCCTACCTGGACTGGATCCTCCCCGCCGCGCTCCACCACAGAGACCTCTCCCCTGTCTGGAGCCGCCTCGAGAAGATCCCCTCCTTCCAAGGCGATGCTGCGGGTGACCACTCTCACTTTGATTTCCGCATCATCTCCCAGAAAGACCTGCTCACAGAAAGCGAGAAAGCCCTCCTCGAAGAGAGTGAGAAGCCGGAAACGGCGAAGAAAGAAAAGGACGCATCCCCCGCCTTCGATAGAGAGGCCTTCCTCGCCCATCTTCCGGAAACCGTCCCTGACTGGCTCTCCCGACAGCTCACCTGGCGCTACGCCTTCCCCGGTGCGACAGAGACACCGGCCAAACTCACCGCCACCGCCGCCGTCAAGCTCCGCGAAGAAGCAGAATACGCGCAGGGAGATGAACCGCCCTACGCTTCCTCCATCCTCGCAGGCGACCTTGAGGACGCAGCAGAGACAGAGGGCCTTCCCGCCGACTACAGCGAGCCCCCCGCCTTCCTAAGCGAGGACGCCCCCCTGTATAGCGGCACCTCCTTCGGCACCCTCATGCACAAGGCGATGGAAATGATCGACTTCACCGCCCCTTTCCCCACCGAAGACGCCCTCAGAAAACACATCCGCGCCCTTTCCGATAAGCGCGTCTTCACCGAAGAGGAGACGAAGGTCCTCCTCTCCCATCGAAAAGATCGCAATCCCGTAGAAGCCCTCCTCACCTTTGCCCAAAGCCCCCTCGCCGCTTTGATGCGAAGAGCCGCTGCCGTAAGGAAGGAAATGCCCTTCTCCATCCTCCTTCCCGCCCATTCCTTCTACCCGCAGTGCGAAGAGGGCGAGACCCTCTTCCTGCAGGGCATCATGGACTGCCTCGTGGAAGAAGCAGACGGCCTCACCATCATCGACTACAAGACCGACCGCACCATGACCGAAGAAGAGCTGAAAGCCCATTACAAGATCCAGCTCCAGGTCTACGGCGAATCCGCTGAGAAATTGCTGGGAAAACCCGTCAAGCACCTCTACCTCTGGTCCTTCACCTTCGGGAAAGAGATCGAAGTCGCGCGATGGGAGCCTAGTGACTAGTGACTAGTCACTAGTCACTAGTGACTGGTGACTGGTAGCGAGGGATTAGGAATCTCAAGTGCAGGGAAGACTAAGAGACTAGAAGACATCAGTCTCTCTCGTATCGTCATTGAAAGCGTTGCCGAGAAATCTTTGTCATTCTCGTTCAAACGGCTCCTATCAGACAAACTCAAACGGGAAACCTGCTACCCGCTCACCTTCGAGCATCGCCCGCCTTTAGCCGCCACCTGAAGATTGAAAGCAGGGATTAGGGATTAGTGGCTAGGGATTAGGAATCTCAAGTGCAGGGAGGACTAAAAGACTAGAAGACATCAGTCTCTCTCGTATCGTCATTTCGAGCAAAGCGAGAAATCTTTGTCATTCTCGTTCAAACGGCTCCTATCAGACAAACTCAAACGGGAAACCTGCTGCCCGCTCACCTTCAAGCATCGCTCCGTTTCGTCATCCTGAGCGGTGAGAAACGTCGTATGTGAGATAACAAATGCCAGAACAGCTGCGACCTGAGCCCTCGATCTCGGCGAAGCCGCCACCTTCATTCCTCATTTCTCGTGGACAAATCGCATACCGCTTTATATAATATGTACATCATTTTATGATTATACATTTTAAAAGAGGCGATAAGAATGAAAACTTGGAAAAAAGGATTGGCACTGGCCGCAGCGGCTGTGCTTGCACTCGGACTTGCATCCGGCTGCGGCAGCGAGAAGAAGGCAGACGCGGCATCGGGCAAAGCCCCGCTGAAAGTCGCTACGAATGCGACGTATGTGCCTTTTGAATTTAAATCCAAAGATGGAAAAGACTATACCGGCTATGAGATCGACGTAGTGCGCGCGGTAGCGAAAGAACTGGGACGCGATGTTGAATTCAAGAACATTGCGTTTGACGGACTCATCCCATCTCTGCAGTCGCATGAAGTCGACATGACGGCTTCCGGCATGACAGCCACGAAAGAAAGAGCCGGCAAGATCCTCTTCGCCGCCCCCTTCTATGCGACGAAGCTTGCAGTCGTGACCCCGAAGGACAGCCCGATCCACTCTGTCGAAGACATGCAGGACGGCGCCGAAGTCGCCGTACAGATGGGTACGACAGCCGCGTACTATGCCCAGGATAAGGGCATGAAGATCCGCGGCTTCGACCATGCATCGGATATCGTGATGGAACTCAAAGCAGGCGGTGCAAAGTCGGGCATCCTCGACAAGCCTGCCGCAGACTACTTCGTCGCGACAGACGGCAAGGACAATTTCCGCGTGGTCGATGTGCCGGACTCGAAAGTCCAGTACTTCGCCTTTGGCTTCAATAAAGACAACAAAGAACTGCAGCAGCAGGTCAATAAAGCCATCGCCGACCTGAAGCAGAAGGGTACGCTGAATGAGCTCCACGAAAAATGGTTCAAGACGCCCGTACCGGAAATGCCAGCCACCTGCGAAGAAGCACTGGGGTTATAAGACATATAAGACAATAAAAAAAGACGATGTGAAATAACGATCATCTCATTTTCGCGTTCCATCTGCCACGGGGGACTTGCAGCTCTCACAGGAGTGACCGGGAACCTTATCCCAGAGGGGAAGGCTGCGATACGAGAATACCATCTTCTAAAAAAAGGCGGCGAAGCTGCCACGAGAGCCCTGAACCTTGAACCCTGAACCAAATGAAAAAAGCAAAGTAAAAAGGAGCTGTGAAGAAATGAATCCTCATTTCTTCACAGCCCCTTTTTTATTGCCCAGTGACAGCGACTATTTGATCGCCACGCCCTTGGTATCCTTGATGAAGAAAAGGACATTGAGCGCTGCCGCGATGTACACGCAGGACAACAGAGCGAAAGCCGCAGAGAAGCCATTCGCCTGTGCCAGCGCACCAATGATCGCCGGGGCAAAACCGCCGATCGCACGGCCCGTATTGAAGATGAAATTCTGCGCCGTCGAGCGCGCATCCGTCGTATAGTTTTCAGAAAGCAGCGTGCCATAGCCGGCCATCATGCCATTGCAGAAGAAGCCGAGTACCGCACCGCCGAAGAGCAGCGCCATCGGCGTATTCAGATTGACATACACATACACCATCGCTGCCGCACACACGTAGAAGAGCAGGTACGGTTTCTTACGGCCAAAACGGTCCGAGAGATAGCCGAAGACATAGATGCCTGCGATCATGCCGATGACCGTGACGACCATCCAGCCTGACATCGAGCTCGTGGAAAGGCCGTGCTCCTTCAAAAGGATCATCGGCAGCCAGACCATGATGCCGTAATAGCCGAAATTCTGCACACTCGTCATGACAGTGAGAGAAATCGTGGTCACCGTCTTCGACGGGCTGGAGAGCAGATGCGCGAGAGGGAACTTGCTTACTTCCGCGAGCTCTTCCTCTTCTTCCGCCGTCAGCGTCTCTCCAGCCGCCTTTCTTGCTTTCAGCTGCTTCTTCAGCTCTTTACGCTCCAGCCACATCGGTGGTTCCTTCAAGCCATGGCGCGCCCATGCCGCCAGCAGCGCCGGGATAACGCCCACAAGGAAGAGGCCTCTCCAGCCATAATCCGGAAGAACGACAGCCGCCAGGATCGCAGCGAGTACAGCCCCCGCCTGCCAGCCCATCGCCACGCCCGCCGTAGCACGCGCACGCTTCGCTGCCGGCCAGGTCTCCGTGACAAGCGTCATGCCGATCCCGTATTCCCCGCCAAGGCCGAGCCCTGCGAGGAAACGAAGGATATTGAGATGCATGACATTGTCTGCAAAAGCGCAGGCCCCGGTGAAGATCGAGAAAATGATGATGGTCAGTGCAAAGGTATGCACACGACCGAAGTAATCAGCAAAGACACCGAAAAGATATCCGCCAAGGACCGTACCGATCAGCGTGTATGTCGCGATGAGACCGCCCTCCCCGAGCGTCAGGCCAAACTCCGCAACGATCGCTGCCATGGCAAAGGACAGGATCAAAACATCCAGTCCATCCATCGCATACCCGACGATCGAAGCCCACATGACCTTCCATCGTTCCTTCCGGGTGACGCCAGTTTCCTCAAATTCCAATTCTTCCAAAGATTTTTCCGACATAATACCTCCCCTGCGTGTCTGATCTTGTGCAGACAATGACCCTGAAAATCATATAGTGCGAAAGACGCACAAAATTATCTAATTATATAATGAAGATACGTCTTTGAAAAGAGGAGAACGGTTAATTTTAGAAAAAATTGAGAATTCAAAGAGTTATTATGATGAACCGATTCTACAGTCTGAATCGTTCTATGAGCGTCAGGGCAACTGATCGTTTTCCCTACTTGCTAGGCTTTAGTAAAAGCTGTAACATACTCTCTAAAGAAAGTAAAGCAGGAAAAGAACTGACCCTTGAAAATGGCTACAACGAAACCAAAAACGACTTCGGCCTGCAATACTATGCACCAATTTTGGATTGTGGGGGATATAAGTTTAAAACAAGATACTTAAAAACGAATGCCCAAAAATTTCATGAAAGTAATATGAAAAGTAAGAAATCTTAGGAGAAGCCATGGATACATTTATAGGTGTTTTTGTGGATGTCATTTTAGCAATAACGATATGCTATACTGTACGAGCTTTTAGGATAGATATACAAAGATGCAAAGGCATGAGGCAAAAGTATTGGCAGTTTTATCTGTTAGGTTATATTGGCATTATGATATCACTAGCTTTACTTTTTATACTGATACACTCGATAAGTTTTGATTGTCTCCCTTTATCCTGGGTAATTATAATTTGGTCTATTATTCTGATCCTACTTCCAATATCAGCTATATTTAATTTATATGGCTGGATAAGGAACGCACAATATCTTTATAAAAATCAAGGCTCGCCGCTTCCCAATGATTATAAGGATAGAATTATTAAACTGTATGTCTGTTTAGGATGCGGGTGTTTAACAATAGGATCTGTTGTTTTAGGAATACTGAAGTTTGTAATATAAAGAAATCGAGAGGCAGATGCAAGACATTATACTGATTGTGAAAGCAAAAGATCCAACAGCAGCCTTAGAGGATTAAGCACGTGAGTAAAGTAAATGCAGCAAGGGATGGATATCATTTAGAAATATTGGTGATATTGCCAAAGAAAAAGGCTGGGACAAGAATGATACAAGAAGAACATTACTTCATGGGCTTTTAGGTGGTATCACAGCCAAACTAGGCGGGAACAATGTACTGTCTGGTGTAATGGCAGAAGGTGGTATGGAAAGTTTGCAGCCATTGCTGCACAATTTCCTGAAAGACCATCCGGAAATGAGAGAAGAAGTAGCCGGCCTCATCGGCTATACAACAAGAAAACTGCTTGGTGGTGATGGAGAAAGCAGGTAATTGATTATGACTGAAATGGATTTAATTAAAATAATATTCTTTCTCGAGATTTGTCATATGACATATAAATGCTTCAAAAGGTTTCCTAAAGAATACATTTCAGAAAAATTTTACTTGTTGGAGTATGTGATAAGCTATTTAAGCTTGATAATAAGTTTTCTGGTTTTATTGAAAATTGAGATGATTGCTAGAATTTTTCAAATAGAAGAAGAGCGATTGTTTTCCTATCTTTGCCTAGCTATTGGTGCATCGAGTATTGGGATTTTACAAGTAATAAAAAAAGAGGCTGAGTTAAATTATGTATACCATAAACAGGATTTAGGCAAAATGTATAGAGTAAATATACAACGTAGAAACTTTTGTGTTGCTATTGAAGTTATTATGTTTTTGATTGTGGTATTTTTATATCCGTTTATTGCTAAAATGGATTAATATAAGTTATCCGAGGGTTCCCTATAATGGATCCAGGGATTCAGACCAGCCCCTTGTATTTTAAGCGCGGATCTAATGTCAATGAAAAAGTGAGCCATGCGGCCGTAAATTTCTGAGCCACTTTGACCGTAAAAACTACGACTTCCTTTTGCGCGCATTTTGGAAGCGATACGATTCGCCATTCATGTTAAGGATATGGGAGTGGTAGGTCAGGCGATCTACCAATGCCCGCCCACTGATCGGCATCCGCCCACAGCAAAAATACCTCCCTATGAGCTAATCACAGGGAGGTGTTTTTTATTTTTCTGCCGCTTTCCGTTCCAGCAGCGGATCGGTGTGGTTCACCACGTTGTCTTCCGTGATGGTGCATTTCACGACGTCCTTCATGCCGGGGATCTCGTACATGACTTTCTGCATGATCTTCTCTATGATCGCGCGAAGGCCGCGGGCGCCGGTATTGCGCTCGATAGCCTGGCGGGCGATCGCATGGATGGCAGCGTCTTCGATGACGAGCTCTACGCCGTCCATGGCCAGCAGCTTCTTGTACTGCTTGACGAGGGCATTCTTCGGTTCGGTCAGGATTTTGACGAGAGCTTCTTCCTTCAGCGGGTGAAGGGCGACGATGACGGGGAGACGGCCGATGAATTCGGGGATGAGGCCGAATTTCAGGAGGTCTTCCGGCTGGACCTGCTGGAGGAGCTCGTCCATGTCTTTGTCTTCTGCTTTCTCAATATCGGCGCCGAAGCCCATGACGCTTTTGGTGAGACGGCTGTCGATGACTTTATCGAGGCCGGCGAAAGCGCCGCCGCAGATGAAGAGGATGTTGCTGGTGTCGATCTGGATCATTTCCTGATTCGGATGCTTGCGTCCGCCCTGCGGCGGCACGTTCGCCACGGTGCCTTCCAGGATCTTCAGGAGGGCCTGCTGGACGCCTTCGCCGGAGACGTCGCGGGTGATGGAGACGTTCTCGGTCTTCTTGGCGATCTTGTCGATTTCGTCGATGTAGATGATGCCGCGCTGGGCTTTCTCGATGTCGTAGTCCGCGGCCTGAATGAGGCGGAGGAGGATGTTCTCGACGTCATCTCCGACATAGCCGGCCTGTGTGAGGGTAGTGGCATCGGAAATCGCAAAGGGCACATCGAGGTAGCGGGCGAGGGTCTGGGCAAGGAGGGTCTTGCCGCTGCCGGTCGGCCCAAGCAGGATGATATTGGATTTCTGCAACTCTACGCCGTCATCTTCGCCTTTGAAAAAGAGGCGTTTGTAGTGATTGTACACGGCGACGGCCAGAGCGATCTTGGCATTGTCCTGCTCGATGACGTACTGATCGATATATTCTTTGATCTCTTCCGGTGTCGGCACCTTGGTGTCAGCGGGTTCTTTACCCGGCTTTGCTTTGTTTTTCCGCTCTTCCAGAAGAATGTTATGACAGATGTCAATACATTCGCTACAGATGTAGACGCCGGGGCCGGTGACCATGTTTTCGACTTCGTCGCTGGATCGGCCGCAGAAGCTGCAGATCTTCGGTTCTTTATCTTCTCCGTTCATGGTCTTTCTCCTTTATTTCTGTGTCATTTTCGCCAGCTCATTGCGGGTGAGGATGTGGTCGATGAGGCCATAGTCCTTCGCCATCTGGGCTGTCATGAAATTATCGCGTTCGGTGTCGTTTTTGATGGTTTCAAGGGACTGTCCGCTGTGCTTGGCAAGGATGCCGTTCAGTTCTTCGCGCAGGCGGAGGATCTCTCTCGCATGGATCTCGATCTCGGTCGCCTGTCCCTGTACGCCGCCCAGCGGCTGGTGGATCATGACATTCGCATGCGGGAGGGCATAGCGTTTGCCCTTCGCACCGGCAGTCAGGAGGACAGCCGCCATGCTGGCACAGGATCCGATACAGATGGTGGAAACATCCGGATGGATATACTGCATCGTATCATAGATCGCAAGGCCGGCGGTCACGACGCCGCCGGGGCTGTTGATGTAAAGATGGATATCTTTCGAAGGGTCTTCGGCTTCCAGAAAGAGAAGCTGCGCAATGATGACATTGGCCATATGGTCTTCAATCTGGCCGTCAAGGAATATGATGCGGTCCTTCAAAAGACGGGAATAAATATCATAGGAGCGCTCTCCGCGAGCGGTCTGTTCGACAACAATCGGTACATATGCCATGTGATAACACCCTTTCTTTTGACTAAATAATAGGCAGTGACTGGCAGCTAGGGGTTAGGGATTAGGGATTGAAAGTGACTGGTGACTAAGGGCATCGCCGCCATCTATACGCTGCAGCGCTTAGATCCTTCGACTCAGTTCTCCTGTTTTCAGATAAGCTATATTCGACGTTTTTCTTCGCTCAGGATGACGAAATGCGCCGCACCGGCACTTCTCACGCCCCACGGGCTATCCCAATGTCAATTCATAAAATCGAGATTGGGGTCAAGCCTTTCCCCCATTTCCCCATATGTTCGAAAGAGACGCCGGTCATCCCCGCGTCTCTTCCAATACACACTGCCGCAGCAGTACTCATTCAATTTTCTAAAGGATTATTCCTTTTCAGCAGCCATGATGGTGTCGATGATCTCAGCTTTTTTGGCTTTGGATTCGATGGCGATGCCTTTTTCCTGTGCGTAAGCCTTGAGATCCTTGACGGTCATAGCATTGAAGTCTTCTTCGGTCTTCGGAGCTGCTGCTTCTGCAGCCGGAGCTTCTTCTGCTTCTTTCTTATCTGCTTCTGCTTTTTTAGCAGCGCCGTAGATGAAAGCAGCTGCTTTCTTGCGAAGGACGGAGTTGATCAGCATGTTCACGCGGCCTTCTTCTTTGATGATCTTCATGACATCTTTCGGGTCAGCGTTGAACTGGTGAGCCATGCTGTAGACTTCCATGGAGAGGTCCTGGTTCGTTACATCGAGTTCTTCTTTTTCTGCGATGGTTTCGAGGACAAGGCCCTGACGAACCTGTTCTTCAGCGGTCTTTTCGTAGTTCTTACGGAGCTGTTCTTCGGTCTGGCCGATGTTCTTCAGGTAGTCAGCGAGCTTCATGTCTCTGGATTCGAGGTTCATGGAGATCTCTTCGACGATCTCGTCAATGCGCTGGTCGACCATTTCGTGCGGGATATCGACCTTGGCATTGGCTACCGCCTGTGCTACGAGAGCTTCATGGTAGGCTTCTTCTGCCTGCTGGATAGCCTGCAGCTGCATCTGCTGTTTCACAGAAGCCTTCAGGTCATCCATTTTATCGAACTGGCTGATGGATTTTGCGAAAGCATCATCAAGAGCCGGCAGCTGTTTGCGTTTTACATCATTGATGTGAACTTTGAATTCTGCTTCTTTGCCTTTGAGAGCATCGACGAAGTAGGTTTCCGGGAAGGTGACCTTGACTTCTACATCATCGCCTGCTTTATGGCCTTCGAGCTGTTCTTCAAAGCCCGGGATGAAGCTCTGGGAGCCGATTTCCAGCGGATAGGTCTTGCCTTCGCCGCCTTCGAACGGTTTGCCGTCTACGAAGCCTTTGAAGTCGATGACAGCGTAGTCGCCTTTGGCAAGGACAGCGCCTTCTTCTGCTTTTTCGAGGCGTGCGCTCTGTTCAGCTGCTTTTTTCAGTTCAGCTTCGACCTGTGCATCGGAAACTTCCGGTTCTTCATGGGCTGCTTCGAGGCCTTTGTATTCGCCCAGTTCTACTTCCGGACGTTTTACAAAAGTAGCGGTGAACTTTGCGCCTTCGGTTTCAGAGAAGAGATCTTCCTTCACATCCGCCTGGGTGATCGGGATGATCTTTTCCTGCTTCATAGCTTCGGTGAGAGCGCCATTGATGACGATATCTTTCGCTTCAGCGACGACAGCTTCCTTGCCGAAATGCATTTCCAGTACCTTGCGGCTTGCCTTGCCTTTGCGGAACCCCGGGATTCTGACCTGGTTTGCAATGCGAGCTACAGCCTGCTTGAATCCTTTCTGTACAGCTTCTGCCGGCAGTTCAATGGCAAGAGATACCTTGTGCTGATCCAGTGCCTCTACTTTTACGTTCATAAAAATTATTCCTCCTTAAGTCGGTTTTTCCGACAATATTGAACCATCTTTTATTTTTACAAAATACGCTAAATCGCAAGATATATTCTACCACACTTGTTTCGAAAATACAAATTTTACGTTCTCTTGATTGCTTTTCTCTATCTCTGACAGTATGATAGAGGAAATTAAATCGAGGTGCGGGGTTAGCCCGTGGGGCGTGCCGTCCCTTGATTACGTTTGAATGCCTCGATTGAATGAGAAATTAGAAATGAGAAATGCGAAATGGTGGTGCAGCGCATAAAAACAGGGAAGCACCGCGGAGATTTGAAACTAGCGGTTTTCTCGTATCGCAAACCTAATCCCTAGCTACTCATCCCTAGCTACCAGTCACTAATCCCTAATCCCTAGCTACTAGCTACCAGTCACCAGTCACTCCCCATTCCCCCAATTAAAGGAGTATCCCATCTATGAAACTGCTGCTCGAATTATTTCTTATCTTTGCCAAAATGGGCGCCGTCACCTTTGGCGGCGGGTACGCGATGCTGCCGATTCTCCAGCGCGAGATCGTAGAGAACAAGCACTGGGGCAGCGAGGAAGAGCTGATGGATTACTATGCCTTGGGGCAGGTCACGCCCGGCATGATCGCGGTGAATGTCGCGACCTTCATCGGCTGCAAGCTGAAAGGCTTCTGGGGCGGCGTCTTCGCGACGCTCGGCGTCATCACCCCGTCCATGATCATCATCACGGTGATCGCGCTCTTTCTCACCCAGTTCGAAGAGAATCCCTATATCATTCACGCCTTCGCCGGCATCCGTGCCTGTGTCTGCGTCCTCATTCTGGACGCCGTCGTAAAGCTCGGCAAGAAGTCGATCAAGGATAAACGCACACTTGCGATCTTCATCGGCATCCTTCTCATCGCTCTCTTCGCTCCCTTCTCTCCTGTCTTCTCCGTCGTCCTTGCCGGCATCGCAGGATACTATCTGATGCCGAGGACAACGAAGTGAGACGTGGTGGATGTGGCGCACCATTCATAAAGCGTAAAGCGCCCCCAATACCCCTCAGCAATACCCCTCAGTATATAAAGCAACTTATTTGGCATTTGTATAAAACTCCGCGGCGCTTCTATATCTTTTATGCGCCGCACCTTCACTCCTCACTTCCATCCCTTAATCCCTAGTCCCTAGTCCCTAATCACTAGTCACTAGTCACCATTCCCTAGTCACCAGTCACCAGTCCCTAGTCACCAGTCACCCAAAGGAGCATCCATCATGATCTGGCTTTCCATGTTTTGGGAATTCTTCAAGACCGGTCTCTTCGCCGTCGGCGGAGGGCTTGCGACACTTCCCTTTCTCTATCATATTTCTGAACGTACCGGATGGTTCAGCGCAGAAGACATCGCGAATATGATCGCGATATCAGAGTCCACCCCGGGGCCTTTGGGCGTCAATATGGCGACCTACGCCGGATTTCAGACGCTTGGCGTCCCGGGCGGCATCTTCACGACGCTCTCCCTCACAGCACCTGCGCTCATCATCATCACGATCATCTATGCGATGCTGACACGCTTCCGCGAATCGGACGCCGTGAAGCGGATCTTCTACGGCCTGCGCCCTGCCTCCACCGCACTCATCGCTGCCGCGGGTCTTGGCGTCGCAAAGGTGTCTCTCTTAGATACCGCGCTTTATGAAAAGAGCGGCTCGCTCATCGCCCTCTTCCAGTGGCCGGCCATTCTCCTTGCCATTGCGATCTACTTCGGTCTTAAGAAATATAAAAAGCACCCTGTGCTCTATATCGCGATCAGCGCTGTCTGCGGCATTGCGTTCGGGCTGTAAAAGAAAAAGGATGCGCCGCGAAATGCTTTTGCATTTCGCGGCGCATCCTTTTTTATCAGGCTCTCAATATCGACTTCAGGAAGGCCTTCGTTCGTTCGCTCTTCGGGTGATCGAAGACCTCTTCGCTCGTCCCTTCTTCCTCGACGCGGCCATCGACCATGAAGAGTATCTTATCTGAGACAGACTTGGCGAAAGCCATTTCATGCGTCACGATCGCCATGGTCATATTCTCATCCGCCAGCTGCTGGATGGTCTTCAAGACCTCGCCCGTCAGCTCCGGATCGAGCGCGGAGGTCGGTTCATCGAAGAGCATGATCTCCGGGCTCATCGCGAGCGCCCGCGCGATAGCGACACGCTGCTTCTGACCGCCGGAAAGACTGCCGGGATACATGTCTTTTTTATTGAGCAGGCCGACCTTGCTTAAAAGATCTTCCGCGATCGGCTGGATCTCTTCCCTCTTCATGCCCTTCACGTAGATGGGAGCTGCCATGATGTTATCCAGCACGGTCATGTGCGGGAAAAGGTTGAAGGACTGAAAGACCATGCCCATCTTGGCAAGGATCGCCTTCGTTCTGTCTTCGCTCGCATAGGTGACCTTGCCGTCTTTGTCCTCGGCAAGAAATTCTCCATCGACTGCGATCGAGCCGCCCTGGATGGTTTCCAGATGGTTCAGGCAGCGCAAAAGCGTACTCTTGCCGGCCCCTGAAGGCCCGATGATGGAGATGACTTCGCCCTTTTCCAGTGTCATATCGACGCCGTGAAGGATGGTGAGCTTGCCGAAATCCTTCCGGATATTTTTCATTTCAATAAAACTCATGTCCGTCCTCCTTATTCTTCATAGACCGCATAGCGTTTTTCCACATACGTCAGGATCTTCGTCAGGATCGCGGTGCATACGAGGTAGAAAACGGCTGCCACAAGGAACGGCATGGTATCGAAGTCACGCTGCACGAAGGCGCGGGTGACACGCATGAGGTCATTCATCGCCAGAATGTAGACGAGCGAGGTATCCTTCAGAAGGGTGATGGTCTCATTGCCAAGCGGCGGGATGACACGCTTCACGACCTGCGGCAGCACGATATGCCACATGGTCTGCCTGTAGGTGAAGCCCAAGACCTTTGCCCCCTCATACTGCCCCTTCGGGATAGACTGAATGCCGCCTCTGAAAATTTCCGCAAAATAAGCCGCATAGTTCGCCACGAAGGCAAGGATCGCCGCCGGGAAATCACTGATCTGCACATCCAGCATGAGCGGCAGCCCGTAGTAGATGAACATGATCTGCAGCATGAGCGGCGTGCCGCGCATGACGTAAATATAGATCTCCGCGAGCTTGCGGAAAACAGCGACTTTGGAAATGCGGACCAGTGCCAGCAGGATGCCGATCGGCAGCGAGAGCACGATGGTGATCAGAAAGATCTGCGCCGATACGCCCAGCCCGGCAAACATATTCGGCAGGATGCGAAGAATGTAATCCATAAAATACTCCTTATAAAACCAGTGTCATATAGAATTATCATACACTGATTTCACCCTTTTAGCAAGATAGAGAAATGAAATGGCAGAGCCATTTCATGGGGATCAGGGTCAGCCTCTATGGCGTGCTGCCCCTTGCCCCTGAATGAAAGCTTTGCTCAAGTGAGGAATGAGGAATGAAGGTGGCGGCTTCGCCGCGAATATATATAGGGTGATGCCCGAAAGTGGCATGTGACTGGGGACTCTCTCGCATTGTCATTTCGAGCGTAAGCGAGAATTCTTTGCCATTTGCGGTCAGGTGGTCGATGTTTGGAAACATCAAACGGGGAACCTGCTCTCCATGAAACCTTCAGGAATCGCCTTGTTTATACACAGCATTTCCTTAAGATGAGCGTTGTTACACTTCTTCTATCCCCTTCCCTTGGAAGGGGGGATGGGTTACTCATCCCGCTTCTCCCTCCTTCCTCTGGAAGGAGGTGGCGCGTAGCGCCGGAGGTTGGCTTCGCTCTATTTTTCCTTCGGCCAACCCCCGCCCTTCGGGCATCCCCCTTCCATGGGAAGGGGGTAGATGGGCTACTCATTCCCCTTCTCCCTCCTTCCAGAGGAAGGAGGGAGAAATCAAAGTAAGTGCAGCGCTCTATATACTTCAAGTTTGAAAGCAGGCTATTCTTATTCCCTATTTATGAAGCTTCATAATCTGATTCTGCGATTGAATCAGCGTTTCCTTAACACACGACGTTTTTCTCCGCTCAGGATGACGAAATGCGCTCTGCCACTCCCACTGAACCCTCTGAACCTGTAGAACCCGCTCCCCCCTCTTTTGCAAAACATCAAGGGCAGCACGCCCCCGGGGCTAACCCTGAACCTCTTCTCCCAATCAAAAAGGCGATGTGAAATAACGATCATCTCATTTTCGCGTTCCATCTGCCGCGGGGGACTTGCAGCTCTCATAGGAGTGACCGGGAAACCTTATCCCAGCTGTCTTTCATGCCATAGTCACCCTATCCGCCCCTTTCGGGCACCTTCCCCTCGAGGGAAGGCTGACGATACGAGAATACCATCTTCTAAAAAAAGGCGGCGAAGCCGCCACCTCAACCCTGAACCTTGAACCTTGAACCTTGAGCCCTGAACCTTGAGCCCTGAACCCTGAACCTTGAACCCTGAACCTTGAACCCTGAACCAAATGAAAGCAAAGTAAAAAGGGGCTGTGAAGAAATGGGGATTCATTTCTTCACAGCCCCTTTTCAAAAATCATCTCAACTTATTTCAGCACGACATCCTTGCCGAACCATTTTTCAGAGATCTTCTTGGCTTCGCCGCTGGCTACGACCTTGGCGATGCCGTCATTCAAGAGATCGACGAGAGCCTGATTGTCCTTCTTGATCCCGATGGAGAAGGTATCCTTAGAAACGACACCCTCGAGTTCTTTGAACTGTCCCGGTTTCTTCGTCATATAGTATTCGATGAGGACAGAGTCAGCGAGGACGGCATCACAACGGCCGGACTCGAGATCCATGAAGCAGGCCGTGAGATCCGGGTATGCTTTGATCTCAGAGAAAGACTTCTTGAGGTTTTCATCACGGTTCAGCGCCGTTTCTGCGGTGGAGGCTTCCTGAATGGAGATCTTCTTGCCCTTCAGATCTTCCGGCGTCTTGACGGCGCTGTCATTCAGTACCGCATAGACCTGGATATTATCCATGTACGGCTTCGTGAAGGCGAGCTTCTTGGTACGCTCCGGCGTCATGGTGAAGCCATTCCAGATGCAGTCGATACGGCCGGAATTCAGTTCCGTTTCCTTGGAAGCCCAGTCGATCGGCTTGAATTCGATCGGCACGCCGATCTCTTTCGATACTGCTTCTGCCATATCGATATCAAAGCCGACGATCTTGCCGCTGTCATCACGGAAGCCCATCGGAGCAAAGGTATCATCCATGCCGGCTACGATCTTCGCAGGCTTGCCGGATGCGGCCTTAGCCGCACTCGAAGCCGCCTTGTCTCCCCCGCCGCATCCTGCGAGCATTCCACAAGCACCCAGAGCCAGTACGCCGGCGATCATCAGTTTTTTCATTTTCATGGTCATCTCTCCTGTTCCTATTTTTGAAATCTTCATTTCTTTACCTAAGTAAAGTATCGGTATGCACATATCTTATCCTATAAAAATCCTTTTGTCAAGTAAAGAAGTGAAATATTATAAAAAGGGATTCGTGACTAGTGACTGGTGAACAGGGACTAGGGATTAGTAGCTAGGGATTAGGAGCATGCGATGTTTGAAATAGTGCAATTGATGCGCTGACCGTTCTGCAAGAAAGATCTCTCGCCAACGCTTCTGGTGCCGACAGCGCGAAGCGCTATCAAAATTCTGCGGCGCTTCTTTTTTCTGCGCCGCACCACCATTTCGCATTTCTCATTTCTAATTTCTCATTTTTCATTCAAGCGAAGCTTTCATCCGCAATCAAGAGGCAGCACACCCAACGGGCTAACCCTTCTATGCTATAATAAGAATCGGAAAGATGAGGTGTACACCATGACCAATCCTATCACATTCAATATATCCATCGGCAGCGAGAAGCCTCATTCCGGCACACAAAAAGTCTGCCCTTTCTGCCATCCTGAAGATCTCACACACATTCTTGACCGGAAAGACGATATCATCTGGCTCATGAACAAGTATCCCGTCTTTGAGAAGACTGTCCCCACCGTCATCGTCGAGACAGCCGACCACGACAGCGAGCTCAGCACCTATGCGCCCGAGAAGCTCCACGAGGTGATCGCCTTCGGCCTTGCCAAGTGGAAGGAAATGGAAAGTGACAAGCGTTTCCGCTCCGTCATCTACTTCCGCAACTTCGGCCCCACCTCCGGCGGCTCCCAGCGCCACCCGCACTCGCAGATCATCGGGCTTGAAGAGTACGACTACCGCGACAATCTGCAGGGCGAAAATTTCCTGGGCGATGTCATCTATGAAAATGACGACTGCTACGCCTCGCTCGCAGAGTACCCCTTGAGCGGCGTCGGCGAGCTGAACGTGACACTGAAGAAAGAGGGAGGAAGTGACGGCTTTGCTGACACCATACAGACCCTCGCACGCTACGTCCTCTCCGACTTCCCTATCCGCTGCTCGAGCTACAACATTTTCTTTTATCATCTGAAAAATCAGATCCACGCCAAGATCTTCCCCCGCTTCACAGCAAGCCCTCTCTACATGGGCTACCGCATCACAAATGTGATGGACGAAACGAGCAAGAAGCGGATCATCGAGACATTGCAATCAGAAAAGTATTTTGGATAAAAAAGGTTGTGGGTTCAAGGTTCAGGGTTCAAGGTTGTGGTGGCGGCTTCGCCGCGAATATATATAAGGCGATGCCCGAAAGTAGTATTCAAGTCACCACTCACTCGCGTCTCTTAATTCCCAGTCACTAGTCACTAATCCCCCATTCCCAAACGAGGTTACCCTATGAAACTATATGCCTTCAGTGATTTCCATCTCTCCGGAGATCCGCCAACGAAGCCCATGGATATATTCGGAGAGAACTGGAAGAACCACCGGGAAAAGATCGTGAATGCATGGAAGGAGACGATCCGCGAAGACGATGCCGTCATCATGGCAGGCGACCTCTCCTGGGCAATGAGCATGGAGAGCGCCATCTCCGACCTCACCATGCTTGGCACGCTCCCGGGACGTAAGATCATCGTCCGCGGCAACCACGACTTCTGGTGGTCCACCGTCACGAAGATGACCGCCATGACACATGGCGCCTTCGAATTTATTCACAACTCCGCCATTCAGGTCGGAAATGTAGCACTCGCCGGTACGCGCGGATGGATCTCCGAGACGGCAAAAGCATATAAAGAAGACACCGACAAGTCCATCATCCTGCGCGAAGAAGGGCGCATGGAGCGCTCGCTCGCCCTGGCAAAGCAGATGAAGGCGGATCGGATCATCGCGATCCTGCACTACCCGCCCTTCGATGAAATGCGGCGGCCTTCGCACATGATGGAGATCATCGCCGCCGGCGGCGCAGACCTCTGCCTCTATGGCCACATCCACGGCGCGCCGAATTTCAAAAATCTGCCGGATTCCCTTCTGGGCGTCCCGCTTTGCCTGACGAGCTCGGACTATCTGGACTTCAAGCCATACTTCATCTGTGACCTGGAGGCGCCTCATGCATAGACTTGCCGAAAGCAAACTTCTCGCCGGCTTCATCTACGGCGACCCGCACATGCGGGAATACATCTACCTTCCCGCCAGCGAACTGGATGCCGCCTCTCCCATGCTCGTCTACGAGACAGGAAAAGAACGCCATGATGTCGATATGCAGGAAGCCCTCTCCCTCGTCGATAAACGAAGCCTTCGGCCCTGCAGTCACCCCGTCTTCGGGAAGAATACGATGGGATGAAGGTGGAAGGGTTCAGGGTTCAGGGGCGATACGAGAACACCGCCTTTCCCGTATCGTCATTCCGAGCGCAGCCGAGGAATCTCTACTGCACTACGGTAATCAGCACGTATGCACCGAGGAAAGACGATGCCCATTGCCTCACATGCGGCAATGGGCATTCTGCGATAGAGATTTCTCGGCAACGCTTTCAATGACGATACGAGAGAGCCTGCTGTCTCCCAGTCCCCCAGTCTCCTAATCCCTAGTCCCTAGTCCCTAGTCCCTAGTCCCTAGTCCCTAGTCCCTAGTCCCTA
>ENA-OURS01000475-OURS01000475.1-human-gut-metagenome-genome-assembly--contig:-NODE-475-length-47827-cov-12.874215_pt1 | contig 47827 bp, 39 predicted proteins | sample MGYA00242109_ERZ509010 | MGnify/ENA primary metagenome ERZ509010 (study PRJEB26280, sample SAMEA2338774) | human gut metagenome | biome: human gut; feature: human-associated habitat; material: faeces... | reverse complement strand
TCACGACCGTAAGCTTGGCCGAACGGCCTTGAGTGTGTCGTGAACAGGACGCCCGCCCTCCCACGGAGACGCGCCTCTGTATTTATCTATTTATCTGCGATTATTAATCGCTTTTATATTGCCGAAAAATCGCTTTTTAAATCGCAACTTAAATCGGAATTAAAAAAGTTTCACGCGTCGATGCCGACCGCCTCGCTGACATGCTCGAAACCGTCCTTCCGGAGCAGTTCGGCGAGCCCGCGCTTCAACACGGTGATCTGCTGCGGGCCGCGGTACATGAGGGCGCTGATGAACATCACCAGCGACGAGCCGCAACGAATCTTCTCATACGCCTGCTGCGGGGTGAAGACGCCACCGATGCCAGCGATTGCGAACCGGTCCCCATACTCGCGGTAGACCTGCTTGATGCGTTCGTTGCTGGCCGCGTAGCATGGCGAGCCGGACAGTCCGCCCTCCCAATCGCGCGGAATGGACATGCCGGTGCGGTCCTTCTGCAGATTGGCGATCGACAGTCCCTGCACGTTGTGCTCGGCGAGCACGTCCAGCAGATCCTTGAATTCCGGCCACGTCTTATTGAGCGGCATTTTGACGAGCGTCGGCTGCGGACGGTCGATTTTGTCCAGTTCGGTGAACAGCTTGTCGAGCGCTTCCGGGCTTTGGTTGAACGGTTCGCCGGCCATGGTGTTCGGGCAGGAGATGTTCACTTCGACCATGGCGGTGCGTCCGGCCGCGCGGCGCATCGAAATGCAGTAATCCTCGATGCCTTCGTCCAGATCGCCGGTCTTGCTGTCGTTCGTGCGGGCGATCGAAACCGACACCTGCATGCTCTTCGCCTTCGTCCATGCGTTCTCGGCGCGCGGAATCACCACCGCGGAACCCTCGTTGGCAAGGCCCACGTGCACCATCATCGAATCGTATTCAGGCAGGCGGTGGAACCATGGGCGCGGGTTGCCGGGGCAGGGGCGCGACGTGGTGGAGCCGACCGTTTCGAAACCGAAGCCGACGTTGTCGAGCAGCACCGGCATCTCGCAATCCTTGTCGAGGCCGGCGGACAGGCCGAACGGATTGGCGAAGTCGACGCCCATCACGTTGGTTTCCAGTATCGGGTCGGTGTAGTCGAGCATTTCGCGGCATAGCCACATCAGCGGTGGAATGTTGCGGGTGACCTTGCAGAAATCGATCATCTGGCTGTGGGCCACGTCGGGCGTCTGGTTGAAGATGAAATGCGGTTTGATGATGTGCTTGTAGCCGAACGTGAAAAGGTCGGTGGTGGCTTTGTTCACTGCGTCGTGCCAAAAGTTTTCGGAAACGTATGTCATGGTTCCTTATTCTCGCACGTTTTCATTGGTTTCGCATGGCATTTTGGGCAAAAGCCGATGTGTGTCGGTGCGGCATATAGGACGTTCGTTTTTGTTCGTTTTAGGCTGAATTTGAGTCGATTGTGGTGCGGCTTTGCGTGAAACACGCGCGAAACGCTCAACTCAGTTGTATTTTTGAGTGAACATGTGCGATAATGTTCATATGATTTCGTCGCAACGCCAGCATTTGATTTTGAGCCGTCTGCGTACCCGTGGTGCGGTGCGCATCACTGCGCTGTCCAAGGAATTGGGCGTCTCCGCGATGACCATCCGCCGTGACATCGCCGATCTGGCGGACAAGGGTCTGCTGAAGCGCGTGCACGGCGGCGCCGTCAGCACCAGCACGCTGCTGAGCGAACCGCTGTTTTCCGTAAAGTCGCAGATGGACATCGGTCTGAAGGACGCCATCGCACAGGAAGCCGTCAAATACGTGGCCCCCGGAGACGTGATCGCCATCGGCGGCGGCACCACGGCGTACGTGTTCGCGCAACATCTGCTCGAATCGCAGCAATCGTCGGGCATCACCATTCTTACCAACTCCATTCCGGTGGCGGAGCTGGTGCAGGCGCTTGAATCGAAAGACGTGGAAGTCATCGTCACCGGCGGCGTCACCACGCGCTCCAACTCGCTCGTCGGGCCGATCGCAGACAAAGTGGTCGCCTCGCTGCGCGTCAACACCGTATTTCTGGGCACGCATTCCGTGTCCATTCCGCGCGGTTTCCTCATGCCGAACTCGCTGGAAGCCGCAACCGATATGGCGATGATGGACATTGCCGATCGCACGATAATTTTGACCGACCACACCAAGTGGAGCTGCACGTCACTGTCGCTGTTCGCACGTTTTGACCAGGTGGATACGGTCATCACCGATGACGGATTGGACCCCGATTCGGTGTCGAAAACAAGGGATTTGGTCAAAGAGCTCGTTCTGGCACGCCAGGCCGAGCCGGTTCAGGAAGGTGAATAATCACATGGGTGATTTCGTCAACTACACTCCGGGAGAATATGCGAAGGAGCATATCCGTATCACGCCGACCACGCTCGCGGACGGACGTGATTTCTTCTATCTTGACGACGATCCGGAATACGTCTCCGGCGTCAAGACTCGCGAACTGAAGGATCCGCGCCAACTTCCGTACCGTTTCTCCAACCAGCTCAACGCCGCTGGCGAGGAAGTGCCGTATGCGGCTCCGGAAATGCGCCGCGATCCGCTGACCGGCGATTGGATTCCGATGGCGACCGCACGCATGAACCGCCCGATCACCGCAGGATCGGGCGCCACCGCCAAGGGCAACCCGCTGGCCGCACGCAAGCCGGGCGATCCGTACCAGGACGGCGAAGTGCCGGACACCGACTACAACGTGGTCGTGTTCGAAAACCGCTTCCCGTCGATGGTGCGCGTGCCGGGCCGTTCCGAAGCCGTGGAATACGTCAACGGCAACCCGCTGTGGGAGAAGAAGCTCGCCGCAGGCCGTTGCGAAGTGATCTGCTTCGACCCGGACGAAAACGGCCTGCCGGCGGACCTGCCGGTCTCCCGCCTGCGCACCGTCGTGGAGGCATGGGCGTTCCGTACCGCCGAAATCTCCAAGATGGAGGGCATCGAGCAGATCTTCCCGTTCGAAAACCACGGACAGGAAATCGGCGTCTCCCTGGCGCACCCTCACGGACAGGTCTACTGCTATCCGTTCATCGCACCGAAGATGGAAGCCGAACTCAAGCAGACCGAAGCCTACCATGAGAAGACCGGCGGCAACCTGCTCAAGGATCTCATGAACTCCGAAATCGAGGCCGGGGAGCGCATCGTCATGCGCAACCACAGCTGGGTGGCCTACGTGCCGGCCGCGGCACGCTGGCCGCTCGAGGTGCATGTGGCCCCGGTGCGTGACGTGCTCACCCTCGACGAGCTCAACGATCAGGAGCGTTGGGATCTGGCCGTCATGTACTCCACCCTGCTCAAGCGCGGCAACGCGTTCTTCGACAAGGGTGACGGCAAGGGCATGGACCTGCCGTACATCGCAGCATGGCATCAGGCCCCGATCCACGACAAGCGCCGCGAAAACTACCGCCTCAACCTGCAGTTCTTCTCGTTCCGCCGCGCCGCCAACAAAATCAAGTATCTGGCCGGCTCCGAATCAGGCATGGCCGCATGGGTGTCCGACACCACGCCGGAACTCATCGCCAAGCGCTTCCACGAGCTCGGACCAATCGATATCGAAGGCTGAAAGCCAATAAAACCCAAAGGACAAAACACCAATGACTGCTGTTGAATTCATTGAGCCGCTCTCGCACGACGAGGGTGTGAAGAACGCGACCGACCTGTTCCGAGCCACCTACGGTGAGGAACCGGCTGGCGTATGGGCCGCACCGGGCCGTGTGAACTTGATCGGCGAACATACCGACTACAACGCGGGCCTGTGCCTGCCGATCGCACTGCCGCACCGCACGTTCATCGCGCTCAAGCCGCGTGAAGACACCAAGGTGCGCGTGGTTTCCGACGTTGATTCCGAAAACGTTACCGAAGCCGACCTCGATGGTCTGCAGGCCGGTGGTGTGGAAGGCTGGGCCGCCTACCCGGTAGGCGTTGCCTGGGCATTGCGCGAAGCCGGCTTCGATGCGGTGCAGGGCTTCGACGCGGCATTCTCCTCCTGCGTTCCGCTCGGATCCGGTCTGAGCTCCTCCGCAGCCATGACCTGCTCCACCGCCTTGGCGCTGGATGACGTGTACGGTTTGGGTTATGGCGCTTCCGATGCCGGTCGTGTGACACTGATCAACGCCGCCATCAAGTCGGAAAACGACATGGCGGGTGCGTCCACCGGTGGTCTCGATCAGAACGCATCCATGCGCTGCACTTTCGGCCATGCGTTGCGTCTTGATTGCCGTCCAGAGCTGAGCCCGCTGGAGAATGTCTCCCAGCAGGAATTCGATCTCGACAAGTACGGTCTGGAACTGCTGGTGCTTGACACTCAGGCTCCGCACCAGCTCAACGACGGCCAGTATGCCCAGCGTCGCGCCACTTGCGAGAAGGCCGCCGAAATCCTCGGCGTGGCCAACCTGCGTGTGGTCGCCGACAGCATCGCCAAGTCCGACGATCCGTTCCAGGCGCTCAAGGAAACGCTTGACAAGCTGGAAGACGACACGATGAAGAAGCGTGTGCGCCACGTCATCACCGAAATCGCCCGTGTCAACTCCTTCGTGCGTGCCTTCGCCAACGGCAAGATCGACGAGGCGGGCCGACTGTTCAACGCGTCTCATGATTCGCTCGCTGCGGATTATGAAGTGACTGTGCCCGAGCTGGATATTGCCGTGGATGTGGCTCGTGTCAACGGCGCGTACGGCGCACGCATGACCGGCGGCGGCTTCGGCGGCTCCATCATCGCGCTGGTGAACAAGGGCCAGGGTCACGAGATCGCGCAGAAAATCGCCGACCGCTTTGAGCAGGAAGGCTTCAACGCACCGCGCGCCCTGCCGGCATACGCAGCCGCCGCGGCCTGCCGCGAAATCTGATTGGAACAACGGCTGGCGCAACCGCAATATATAAGTAATATATATTTTGTATATATAAAGTATGTATGAAATATGTACTTGCGATTGCGGGGTGGACGATTGCGGACGCGGCCGTCTCAGTATGTAACGCAATCGGGTAAAAGGCACGTGTTTTGGCACGTGCCTTTTCTATACTTAAGGACACGTCCGGCAATCGCCGGGACGGTATTGGATATTCACACCTCACGTTTAGGGAGTTCCATGAACAAGGCAATCATCACCGTCGTCGGCCAGGACACTGTCGGCATCATCGCCCGCGTCTGCACCTATCTTTCCGCGCACCAGGTCAACGTGCTCGACATCTCCCAGACCATCATCGACGGTTTCTTCAACATGATGATGATTGTGGATTATTCCAACGCGGACGAGGAATTCGGCACAGTCGTCGACGATCTCGACAAGCTCGGCGAGGAGATCGGCGTGCGCATCCGCTGCCAACGCGAAGAGATCTTCACCAAGATGCACCGCGTCTGATCCGCGGCACACGTAAGTCACGCAAGTAATCGAAGCCACGAATCGTACCAATCGTAAGGAAAAACCATGCTGAATATCATGGAGGTCCACGAGACCAACAAGATGATCGAGCAGGAGAAGCTCGACGTGCGCACCATCACCATGGGCATCAGCCTGCTGGATTGCGCAGCCGACAGCGTCGACGAGGTCTGCGAGAACATCTACAACAAGATCACCATGTACGCCAAGGACCTCGTGTCCACCGGCCAGGCCATCGAACGCGATTTCGGCATCCCGATCGTCAACAAGCGCATCACTGTCACCCCGATTTCCCTGGTCGGCGCAAGCTCCTGCAAGAGCTCCGAGGATTTCGTCAAGATCGCGCACGCGCTCGACCGCGCGGCCAAGAAGGTCGGCGTCGACCTGATTGGCGGCTACTCCGCGCTCGTGTCCAAGTCCATGACCCCGGCTGAGGAAATGCTCATCCGCTCCCTGCCGCAGGCCCTGTCCGAAACCGACATCGTTTGCTCCTCCGTGAACGTGGGCTCCACCAAAACCGGCATCGACATGAACTCCGTCGAACTGCTCGGCCACATCGTCAAGGACATCGCGCACGCCACCGCAGACAATGATTCCTACGGTTGCGTGAAGTTCGTGGCGTTCTGCAACGCCCCGGACGACAACCCGTTCATGGCAGGCGGCTTCCACGGCGTGACCGAAGGCGACGCGGTCATCAACGTCGGCGTCTCCGGACCGGGCGTGGTCTCCCGCGCGCTCGACGAGGCCAAGGGCAAAGACTTCGAGTTCCTGTGCGAAACCATCAAGCGCACCGCGTTCAAGATCACGCGCGTCGGCCAGCTGGTGGCCCAGGAGGCTTCCCGTCGCCTCGGAGTGCCATTCGGCATCATCGACCTCTCGCTCGCCCCGACCCCCGCCATGGGCGACTCCGTCGGCGAAGTGCTGGAGAAGATCGGCCTCGAACAGGTGGGCGCCCCAGGCACCACCGCCGCGCTCGCCATGCTCAACGACCAGGTGAAGAAGGGCGGCATCATGGCGTCCTCCTATGTGGGCGGCCTGTCCGGCGCGTTCATTCCGGTCTCCGAAGACAAGAACATGATCGACGCGGCCAACAACGGCTGCCTGAAGATCGAAAAGCTTGAGGCCATGACCTGCGTATGCTCCGTCGGCCTTGACATGATCGCCATCCCCGGCGACACCACCGCGGCCACCATTTCCGGCATCATCGCCGACGAGGCGGCCATCGGCATGGTCAACCAGAAGACCACCGCCGTGCGTGTAATCCCGGTGGAAGGCAAGGGCGTGGGCGAGATGGCCAACTTCGGCGGCCTCATGGGCTACGCGCCGATCATTCCGGTGAACCAGACCAGCTGCGAGGCCTTTGTGACCCGTGGCGGTCGTATTCCCGCTCCGATTCACAGCTTCAAGAATTGATTCGGTAGGGTCTCACCGTTCAAAGAGGTACATCCGGTAACTCGCAGATAGCTGTCTGCTGTAGAGAAAGTGCCTCATATATGAAAACCCCGAGCATGAACGTTGGAATATCAACGCTCATGCTCGGGGTTTCTTTGTCGACGTACTCACGGCAAAAACGATAGCGCGCCGCCATCCTTCCGCCGCGATGATATTGTGCGCCTGTGGGACGTGTCCTGCATTTTGGCATACCCCTGAGTAGAGTTATGCCCAGTGTGAAATGTGAAACGTCAGCGAAAGGGAGAAGATGACGGTAGCGGATTTGTTCCGGGCCATTAAGCGCCACTGGATTCTTGAGATTATTCTGTTTGTAGTTACCGTGGGTGCCGTAGCTGGCTTCACCTTCACTGCTACCCCCATGTATTCCGCTCAGATTCAACTGATGCCAAAGGCTACCGCCAGTGCAGATGCGAGTACGGCCCAATCGTCGTCGGCAGCGGCGTCGTCGGCAGCGGCTCAGTTGGCGAATTATATTGAAGTGGTTCAGTCTGATGCCGTGCTTCAGCCGACTATCGACAATTTGGGTCTGCACGAGACCGTGCCGCAGCTCAGGAAGCTGGTTGTTGCCGAGAACGTTACCGGTACCACTTTGTTAGATATCACGGTCACTTATCCGAACGCCAAAGACACCACGCTGATTCTTAACGAGGTGGCCAAGCAACTCAACAAGCAGGTTTCCGCCGATGCTTCGGACATGTTGACGCTGACTACTGTGCAGAAGCCTGTTGAACCTACGTTGCCCTCCTCGCCTAACATCATAGCGAATATGGCGATCGGTGTGGTCGCAGCTCTTGTGGTGGCTGTGTTGGGTGCATTCCTGCGGGAGCTTGCAGACAACAATATTCATGCACAGACCGACATTACCAATGCGGTCAATGCGCCGATTCTCGCATCTATCCCGAAGAGCTTCACTGTCGCCGGGCATGTTCCTGCGGTCATCGTCAAGCCGCGTGGCCATGCGGCTGAGGAATTCCGCAGGCTTTGCACTAATCTGTCGTTCGTCGAGAACGGTAATGAGGATCGCCCTGATAATGATCATTCCAATGTGATTATCGTGACCTCTGCCGTGCCTGGCGAGGGTAAGACCTCGGTTTCGGTCAATCTCGCAGCCGTATATGCAGAGAAGGGTGAGAGCGTACTGCTCATTGATGCGGATGCTCGTCACCCCTCTGTGGCGAAGGCGTTGGGCTTGAACAATGCAGTGGGCTTGGTTAAGTTGCTTGCGGGTGATGTCAATGCACGTACTGCCGTGCAACGGTATTGGAAGCCCGAGATGCAGGTGTTGCCTGTTGAGGAAACTTCTACTTCGAATGTGATTCTTGGTTCCAATGTCATGCGTGACATGGTGGACCAGGCCACTCGTCATTATGACCACGTAATCATCGACACCGCCCCTATTCAGGTTTCCAACGATGCATCGGTGTTTGCTCGCTCCGGTGGTACGGTGTTGCTCGTTGTCAGCCAGAATGTTGGACAGAAGAAGGCTCTGCGCAATACAGTGCGCGAGCTGAAAGTCGCCCACGTAAGGATTGGCGGTGTGGCGTTCAACCGCGTTGCGCATGAGCGTAGCCGTAAGGGCAACTATTACTACTATGAAGAGTCGGAAGTCAAGAATCGCCGTACGAAGACCTCGACGGGTGACTCATCACAGAATTCCGCTTCCCGTAATGCCCGCCGTGGGCGTCGTACAACGGCCGATGGTCGTTGATTATACGTGGAGAATCGAGAGAACCGACTGCGCGGAGTGAGAACTCCGTAAGGTGGACACGTTCTAGGGGAAGGCAGAGATTTGAGGCAACGAGTCGTCTTTATTGTGGAGACAGTAGGCGGAGGCGTACGCACGCATGTACTCCAGTTGTTGAAGAATCTCGATCCGGAGCGCTATGAATTAACGCTCATCTACGGAGAACGATATGACCACGTGTTCGAGTCACAGCGTGAAGAGCTGGCAAAGCACGTCACGCTGATTCTTGATTCCAATCTGGTTCGTTCCGCTGGCCTTCGGGCGAGTTGGAAAGCGGTGAAATCCCTACGGGCTACATTGCGCCGCATCAAGCCGGATATTGTGCACTGCCATAGTTCGATTGCCGGGCTTGTTGGACGTGCCGCCGCCAAACTGGAGCATGTGCCGAAAATCTTTTATACCCCGCATGCTTATGCGTTTGACGCGCCGGAGTTCTCTGCGAAGAAGAGAGCGGTGTTTGGATTGGCTGAGCGCGTGATGAGTCGTTGGGCAACCACACGTACTTTCAATGTGAGTGATGGCGAATATCGCAGTGCGCTCAGGCATCACATCGATAAGCCGAGCAAATTCGCCGTGATTTACAACGGTGTCCCTGAATTGCAGTTGCCCACTCGTGCCGAGTCTAGACACCGATTGGGATTGGATGATTTGGTACCTCAGGATGTGCCGATTGTTGGTGTAGCCGCATGGCTTGACGTTCGCAAGGATCCGATGACATTCGTGCGTATCGCCGAACGTGTGCACGATGATGGCAGAAATGCGCATTTCGTATATATAGGCTCAGGAGAACTGCAAGATCAGGTGCGTGATTTTGTTGCTTCTCATCATCTCGAAGGATTCGTACACCTGCTTGGCTACCGACAGGATACCAGCCTATTGGTACGTGCATTCAATGTGTACTTACTGCCCTCTCTGTATGAAGGCATGCCATACTCGTTGTTGGAATCGTTGTGTGCTGGTGTGCCGATTGTGGCTACCCGCACTACGGGCAATGACGAGGTTGTTTTGCCTGGTGTCAACGGTGAATTGTTCGCTGTAGGTGATGTTGCACAGGGCGCCGCGGCCGTTGAAAAGTTGTTGGACGATTCCCCGACCTTCGAGGCGGTGAAGGACACCTACCGCCAGCGATTCACTGAAGGGGCAATGATCCGTAGAATTACCGAAGAGTACGAACAATAGTCGTAGGCCCAACGAATGGGGCCATAATGCCGGTCGAATCGTCAGACATGGCCGTGGGCAAGTAATGAATGTAAGGAGCGCAGCAAGCCATGATACTCATCAAGGTATGGTACCGGTTCACAGGGCTAATGCTGAAGTGGTTGTACCGTATTGTTTTCCACGGTGATTTCGTGTATGGCAAGCGCTTCCATATGCGCCGTGCATTTCAGCTGACAATTGAGAATGGTGGTCGCGTGGTTCTTGGCGATGACGTGTTCTTCAATGATTTCTGCGCATTGCATGCGCGCAAGAGCATCACTATCGGTGACGGTACGATTTTCGGCGAGAACGTGCGCATCTACGATCATAACCACCGATTTGCCGATCCGACGACGCCGATCAAAGACCAAGGATACAGCGAGGCTGCGGTCTCTATCGGGAAACATTGCTGGATTGGCTCCAGTGTGACGATTCTTAAAGGTGTAACCATCGGCGATAATGTAGTGGTAGGCGCTGGCTGCGTGGTTGTGAAGGATATTCCGGATAACGTCATTGTGCGGCAGAATACGGAACTGGTAATTGAGGAGATTAGACGATGAGCGAGCCGGTGCGCGTGCTCGTGCTGGACACGGTGATGGACCGTGGCGGTGCCGAGACCATGACGATGAATTATCTGCGGCGCATGGACCGCAGCAAGGTTCAATATGATTTTCTCGTCAACCGTGACTATAAGGCCGCCTATGAGGACGAGATTGCGGAACTTGGCGGAAAAGTGTACCGCATGTGTCCGCTATATCCGCAATATTTCGACAAGTACAAGCGTCAGTTTCGTGGGTTTCTTAAGGTACATCCCGAATATCGGATTATCCATTCCAATCTGGAGGAACGCAGCTATTTCGCGTTGCGTATCGCTAAGGAGATGGGTGTTCCAGTGCGCATCGCCCATGCACACAATCGTCCGGTGGGATTTGATTTGAAGTCTGTGGTTCGTGAGTACTTCCGTTTCCGTCTGCCTCCCTATGCCACACATTATTTCGCGTGTGGTCAGGAAGCTGGTGATTGGCTGTTTGGCGTGAAGAATCGCAGTAAGGTGATCCAGGAGCGCAATGCTGTAGATACAGCTCTGTACCGCTACGACCCAACAGTGGCTGAAGAGGTACGCGCGGAGTTCCAGACTCCTGAAGATTGTTTCGTCCTCGGTCACGTGGGCCGTTTCTTCCCTCAGAAAAATCACATGCAGCTTGTGGATATCTTTGCTGCAGTGCATAAGATGCGTCCGAATAGCAGGCTATGGCTCGTAGGCGGTGGAGAACTGGACGACAGTCTCAAGAATCAAGTCAAATCCAAGGTACATGAGCTTGGTCTTGATGAGAGTGTGGTCTTTACTGGTGTGCGCACCGATGTGAACCGCCTTATGCAAGGAATGGATTTATTCATATTGCCTTCCTTGTTCGAAGGTTTTCCCATGACCATGATTGAGGCACAATCCGCCGGATTGCCTTGCATGATTTCCGATAAAGTGCCGCCGCAATGCGATGTAACCGGGAATGTGCAGATCATGACTTTGGACTCCACTCCCGAAGAATGGGCAAAGCATATTCTCGATCAGAGTGACAAATATGCCGCGAAGTCTGATCGCGCCGACGGTGCGAAATCAGTAACCAAGGCGGGATATGACATCGTGAAGAACGCCGAATGGCTGCAGGATTTTTATGTGAATGCATTAGCCAAGGCTGAAGCGAGGGAACGCCGCTGATGGAACAAATAGAGACGGACCAAGTCGTTCATAATTGGCGTGACAACCATAATAAAAACGCCGCTATAATGCTGACATTCATCGTTATGATGATTGCGAAAATCATTACGCTGATGTTGCCGAAGAAATATTTTTTTGACAATAACCGTATTCTCGGTATGGCCAACGGCGATGATTCGGTCAAGGCATGGGGCGGCTCATATGAGGTGGCTGCGAATTTCTTCAAGACCGTTAACGTGTTCAATTTTGTCAAGATGACTGATTGGAGCTGGTTCCTCGGTCTGTTGATGACGGGTATCATTCTGTTGGTAATCACCAGAATTGACGAGCCGGATCTGCCTCAATTAGTGTTCCTTCTTGCTTGCGTTGGATTGCTGAATATTTATGTGTTCAATATCGGCAAGGACGTCATTCAATTCCTGTTCTTCTTTGCCGTATATCTGGTGATTATCTCGCCTATCGGCAACACCACGGTGAAGCTATTGATTTCATCGTTGATTCTGTATTTTGAAAGTACGGTGTTCCGTGCCTACTATATTCTGATTGCGGCGCTGGCCATTGCGGTCTATTGCATTCTGCGCCTGTTCCACCGGTTTGTTAATCTTCCTCGTGTGGTTCGATTACTGGGAATTCTGCTCAGTATGTATGTGCTGGTATGCGCGGTGATGTTTGTCGCACGTGTGGCCAAGCCAGATGAATTCCAATTGATTATGAGTGTTCGCGATGCCAGCCTTGCTGGTCGTGATGCGGATACCGAGGCCTCGGTCACCATCATTCAGAATTGGATTGGCGGTGATAGCGCATCGAGCGGCAATCTTCCGCTATTCCTCGTGAATTACGGTATCAACGCGGCCCGTATGCTCGTTCCCGTGGAATTACTGACGAAGGGCATGCAGTATATTCCATTCTTGCTTTTCCAGCTGGCGGTTACGGTATATTTGGCCAGTTTGTTTGTTCATGTCGATGAGATCGAGGATGAAAACCAGTTCCTCGCATTGTCCATTTTCTTGGGTTATTTCCTCGCGTCAGCTATTTTCGAACCCGATTTCGGCTCGTGGGTGCGGCACGAATCAGCGACTTTCCCGGTGCTCCATTTACTGGTGATGTCTTCCAACCAATGTGTTTCAGCATGGAAGGCCAATGCGGCGGCCCTTAAATCCAAGTTCCATAAGCAATCCAAACACTCATCGTCATGGGAAGGTGAAGTCGCGTGACGAGGTCGCATATCGCGTTTTTCTCTGGTGACATTACTCGATCCGGGGGCACGGAGAACGTTTCCATTATGGTGGCAAATGAGTTGGTGAAGGATTCCTCCTATAAGGTTTTTTTCATCAGTTTGTTCGAGGAGCAGCCACAACCGTTTTTCCCGATTGACGAGGCCATCAAACGGGACACTGTGTATTCGACAGTCACACACGGTATTCAGCATTACTTTGATACGGTAAAACAGCTGCGCGGACTGGTAAAAAAGCATCATATTGACGTGCTGATTGATATCGACGGCATTCTCGACATGTATACGTTGCCATTGAAACGTGGCACGGGTGTGAAGGTCATCTCTTGGGAGCATTTCAACTATCTGCAGAATCCCGGTGTGCCCTACCGTAAACTAACGCGGCCGTGGGCGGCCCGTAAGGCCGATGCCATAGTGACGCTCACCACAGCGGACAAGAACCTATATGAGCAGCATCTCAACCCCAAATGTCCGGTCATCGACATTCCGAACCCAATGATCGTACCGAGTCCGGCACCGGTATATGCTGCTGCGTCTCAGACGATTTTGAGTTCCGGTCGTCTGACCTATCAAAAAGGGTTCGACATGCTCGTGGATGTAGCGGAGCAGGTGCTTCCGCGGCACCCGGATTGGCAGTGGCTTATTCTCGGTGAAGGCGAAGACCGTCCAATGCTCGAAGAGAAGATAGCTCGAGCAGGCATCGGTAAGCAACTCATACTGAAAGGTCGAGTACCGGATACGGACAGCTACTACCGTAAATCCGCGTTTTTCGTGCTGACCTCACGGTTTGAAGGCTTGCCGATGGTATTGCTGGAAGCCAAGGCGTATGGTCTTCCCATTGTGAGTTTTGACTGCCCGACCGGACCGTCAGAGATTATTGAAGATGCACTCAACGGTAATTTAGTGCGTCCAGATGATATTTCTGGCATGGCTGAAAGCGTCAATCGCCTCATTGAAGACAGGGCAATACGCGAGCGGTATGCTCTGCATGCCGGTGACGGCGATGGTCGCTTTGCCAAGGAAACCATCATCGACCAGTGGAAGACGTTGCTGAACATGGTGCTTCGCCCGATATCAAGGTAGTGATACGAATGAACGACAATCTACAGCATTCTGCGGGTGCCCGGCGCATCTCTTGGGTGGACTATGGTAAGGGATTGGCCATATTACTGGTGTTCTGGGGGCATGCCATATGCCCGGAACCAGTGAGGGCTTCGTTCTATGCCTTCCATATCCCAGTGTTCTATTTCCTTTCTGGTTATGTGTTTTCCACTAGGAAATATCATTCGTTCGGACCATTCCTCTGGCATAAGGTCCGCACGCTCATTATCCCCGGCTTGACGTTCGGTTTCCTCATAGTCTTCTTCAAATGGCTGAACGGCTTGATCGCAGGCGAAGCGTATTCCGTGAACCCGTTGAAGCTGTTGATTGGTGTTTTCGTGGAATTGCGTGGCGGCGATTACTCGGTGATTCCATGGTTCTTCGTCAGCATATTCATCATCGAGCTTATGGCCTATTGGATTTTCGGTCTGGCAAAGGAACATGCTGGTGTGCTTTTGTCTCTGGCTTTGATTGCCTCCGTGGTCGGCTACTGTTATGCCACGTTCATTGGCAAAATCGTGCCGTGGAGTTTGGAAACCGCATGTACGGGCTTCGGATTCTTTGTGCTTGGGTACCTCGCTAAGTCCCCGGGTAAAACTTGGTTTGCCTCGATCACCCGACCGGCATGGTTGCCGCTATGGTTGGTAGTAACGGCTGCAGGCACGTGGTTGAATGTAACTATTGCCCATCAGCGTCTCGACGTGTATATGAACGAGTATGGATGGTATCCGTTCACCATGATGGGCGCGTTGGGCGGCATCGCGTTGGTGTTGGGGTTGTTGCAGTTGCTGGAATACCACGAGCGGACCGCTGCCGCCAAGCCAGTGAGTTCACTGTTGCGATACATAGGCAAAAATTCGTTCATCTTCTACAGTCTGAACCAAGTGGGATTGCTTATCGGAGAAGAGATCCTGGGAGCCTGCGGTATTCCTCTCAATAACATCTCACATGGCCATGGCAATTGCTTTGGGGGAGGGGCTTGTATAGTGATTGCTGTATTGCTATGCGTTCCGATGGTCGAATTCACCAACCGGTGCTTCCCCCAAATCCTGGGGAAGCCGCGTCGTATTAGCGCTGCATCTTGAAAGGACACTTGACATGCCCACGCGTTCGGTAGCTCTGATTACATATCACGCTGCGCACAATAATGGTTCGTTCTTGCAGGCGTATGCCACACAGCGCAAGATTCAACAGCTTGGCTATGACTGCGATATCATCAATTTCTCGACGCCCCGGCAGCAATATCTGTATGACGTATACAAGAAGGTGTCTGGTCCGAAGGACATCGCCAAGAATCTGTATGCGCTGTTCCACCACAAGCTGATTCAACGACGTCACAACGATTTCACTAACCTTATGCACTCGGCGCTGCAACTCACTCCGAAGTTTTATGAGGACCTCTCCCAGATGGGTGATCTTGAGACACAATACGATGTATTCGTCTCCGGCAGCGATCAGATCTGGAACATGGACGCGTGGGATTATAGTGACGCTTACTTCCTAAGCTTTGTTCATCACAAGCCTAAGGTTTCTTACGCCTCCAGCATGGGCGGTCATATTCTTGACAAACGTGGAGATACGGCACTTGCTAACCATTATCGAACACTACTGGCTGATTACCAGGCCATTTCCGTGCGAGAGAAGACTGCGCAGGATTATCTCCAGCCGCTGTTGGACAAGCCGGTGACGCAGGTTATTGACCCCACATTGTTGCTTGAGCGGAAAGATTACGAAGAAATCACGGCTCCTCGGCTAGTCGAGGAACCGTATATCTTCTACTACGCGATTGACTCTATAGAACTCAACGACAGCGCGGCTAAGGCTGTGCAACAGTATGCTCAGGCCACAGGGTTGCCGGTGTATGTAATGTTCACCGGCAATAAGTCGTATGGTCTTGAGAAGTATGGATTCCATCTGCTGGAGGTGGCGGCACCGAACCATTACCTCAGCCTGATTAAGAACGCTGAGCACGTGTTGACCGCCTCGTTCCATGGCACGGCATTCTCCATTCTGTTCGGCAAACAGTTCCATGTGGTACGTGGCAAGCACAACGGTAAGGTCAATATGGATGACCGTATGAGCTCATTGCTCTCCACATGTGGTTTGGAGCGGCAGCAGCTCATCGAGGGCGAGGCTTGGACCGATGACGTCATCGATTATGAGCGTGTGTATCCGCTATTGGATGTGGAACGCAACCGTTCGCTGGATTATCTGCAATCGGCGTTGCAGGTGAACGAGTAACGAGTAAAAGGAGCACATCATGAAGGCTTTGGTGAAACGTCTCCTGCCTGAATCGGCATTGGCATGGTTACGCGGATGCGAATCCGATATGAAATTACGACGTGAAACCCTTCACCAGATGAAGCGGTTCCGCCGCAACTACGCAAGACGAGGCTCCACGCGCAAAAGTCATCTGGAAACTAGGATTGTATTCTTTACCCATCAGATTGAAAAGGGGCTGAGTCACACTGATTTCCGATATGGTTTCGGCAAAAAGGTGTTGGCTCAGATGGCGCCGCTGATGGAAACTCTGCGTACCACAGACCCGGACATCGCACATAACGAGGTCTACCGAACCGCTCTATCCGCATTGCACGAATATCGTGTGCGGCATGAGACCAAGCAATTCGATTTGACTTACGCCAAAGATCTGTTCAGCCAACGGATATGGAACGAGATTGAATTCACGAACGACCGAAGTGGCGGAGACCTTATCATCCGGAGTGCAGACAAGCGTGATAACGCAGAGCTTTCGTTCTCCCAACTTATGGAACAGCGCCATTCGGTGCGTGAATTCGCTGAAACCCCGGTGACGGTGGAAGAAATCATGAATGCGGTACGTGTCGCCATGCGCACGCCGTCGGTCTGCAATCGTCAGCCTACACGAGTGCACATCATCACTGATGCAGAGCTCATCAAAAAGGCCATGCCATTGCAGGGCGGATTCCGTGGGTACCCGATGCCGCCTGCGTTGGTGCTTATCACTGGTGACAATCAAACAATGATGAACCAGGATGAACGCAACGAATGCTATACGGATGGTGGACTGTTCGGTATGTCGCTGTTGCTCGCACTGGAGGAACAGCAGATTGCCGCGTGTCCGCTTAACACCATGTTGCCAATGAAACGTGATGAAGCGACGCGTGAATTGCTTCACATCCCGGACAGCGAATTCCTCGTTATGTACATTGCGGTCGGCCATTTCCGCGATGAGGTGAAGACCTGTAAGTCTCAGCGCTTTAGCGCTGATGAGATTGTGACGGTACACGCATGAGCGCTGTAACAAGCGAAAACAGTAACGCCGGCTTGCCATTGGTCAGTGTTGTGGTTCCGGTATATAAAGTTGAACGATGGCTTGATCGTTGTGTGAGCAGCATCGTGCATCAGACGTATGAGAATCTTGAGATTATTCTCGTTGATGATGGCTCGCCGGATGGAAGCTCGAAGAAATGCGATGAATGGGCAGGCCGAGATGGTCGAGTTGTCGTTTTGCATCGTGCCAATGAGGGAGTCTCCGCTGCACGTAATGCCGGTATGGACGCTGCCCATGGCGATTATCTGTGTTTTGTGGATTCTGATGACGCCGTTGAACCTCAATTGGCTGAAACCGCTGTGCGAGCCGCGCAACGTTATGATGCGCAGATAGTCTTCTACGCCAATATGAATGACCGCTACAACGATGAGGGAACACTGCTGGATTCCGCGCAGCAAAGTTCCGTGGCGTTCGTTGCGGAGACTGCTGAAGAATTCAAACGTCATTTTTTGGAACTGAGCCATGGCCAATATGTATGCCCGCCGTGGAATAAGTTGTTCCTGACTTCGTTTGTGAAGCAGGTCGGAATCCGCTTCCCTGAAGGCGTTGTCGGTGGTGAGGACTCCGCATTCAACTTCCCCTTGTATGTGGCTGCGGAACGGGTGGTTGCCATTGATGAGCCGTTGTATCGATACTCGATGCGTGTGGGCAGCACCATGAACACATTTGATCCGCGTCTGCTGGAAGGACGCGTGAGCGTCCATGCCGCACTGTTGCCCATCATTCAGGAATGGAACCCGACATATCTGAATGATCACGATAATCGATTGATAACGAATGTGTGGATTGTGCTCTCTCTGCTATATGCCGATCGTAGACCGCAAATTCGGCAGAAGAGAGGAACAATAGTACGTGGTATCATTACCAATCCGGTGGTACGCGAATGTGCGCGCTCAGTGAATGCGGTCGGTACCAAAAATCGATTGATGACCGTGCTCATTCATAACGGCAATGTCTTAGCTACGCGAATCATCATGCGTGCGGTTAGCCTGTTGAAGCGGATAAGATCGAAGGTGTCGCGATGACGGGTGAAATGCAATTGCCGGATGCGTTGATTAGCGTGATCGTGCCGGTCTACAAAGCTGAGCAAACACTGGATCGTTGCGTAGGCAGTATCGTAAGCCAAACCTACCGTAATCTGGAAATCATTCTTGTTGATGATGGTTCGCCGGATGATTGCCCGGTCATGTGTGATACATGGTCAGTGAAAGATGCCCGCATCAAGGTCGTTCATCAGAAGAATGGTGGAGTGGCGAAAGCACGGAATGTGGGTTTGGCATGTGCCACTGGCGATTTGTTGGCATGGGTCGATAGTGACGATTGGATTGATCAGCACTATTTGGATGAGCTGTATCAATTGCTGGTTGAATCTAACGCTGATATGGCGGTGTCCAAGAAGCGGGTTGAGTCGAATAGCGCATGCGCTCTTGTATCTGATGCTGAAGAGATTATGCAGATGCATGTATTGGGACGTTTCGGATTTGAGTTATGGCGCACGTTGACAAAAACGGAAAAATATTCGAATCTGCAATTTCAGGAGCTGAAAGTCGGAGAAGACGCCGATATGCTCATGCGAGTGCGTTCCAGATGTTCTCGAATCACGGTATCTCATATTCAAGGCTACCATTACAGCATAAGCGAGCAATCCTCGGTGCATGGAGTTGGAATAGATTCCAAGCTTGATTGGATGCGCAGCCAGCGTATGCAGGAACAGTATATCGCAGCGCATCATCCGAATCTTTTGGGATGCGCCAAATATAATCGAGTATATGCTTTTAGCCTTATGCTGCGAGGTCTGCGTGGTGCTGATAAGAATAAGGCAATAACCGAGTTGAAGAGGAAGCTGCGTCGAGGAATCGTCACGGCATTACCTGCATTGTCTTGGTCGTCTCTCAATGCATCCGAAAAAAACGAAGCAATAGCTGCCTTAAAGGTCATTGTACTTGGGTAATTAATTACCGTATAGAGATTGATTGATTATGAATAAGTATAAAACTCTGTTATTGAATATAGGCTTGTTCGGCATTAATACAGTAGCGACCAAACTTATTACTTTTTTGCTTGTCCCTTTGTATACATATTACCTGTCGACCAAAGAGTTCGGCATCACGGATATGTCTTTGACGGTAATTTCCTTAGTTCTGCCTATTGCGTCAATGTCGATATCTGATGCGGTGCTACGTTTTGTGATAGATGACAGCAATGATCAGAAATCAGTGGTTTCATATGGGCTGATTGTTATTGTTTTAAGCTGTGCAATTGTCGCGTTGTTGCTTCCCGTGCTCAAACTTTCTGTATTCGGCGGGCTGGGCAATTACTCTGGGTACTTTCTGCTAATGTATGTGTCTACGGCATTGATGACCTATGCGGGTAATGTAGCACGCGGATTGAACCAGATTAAAATCATACCGATATGCGCATCGATCTCAACACTCATCACAGGTATCAGCGCATATCTTTTAATCGTGCGACAGGGAATCGGCATTCAGGGATATTTCATATCTGTTAGTGCCGGTCCGTTGGTCGGTACTGCAATTTATACCATTGTCGGTAAGCACTATAAGTATTATTCTCTTCGTTCGCTTTCCGGTAATGTGCCGTTGATTAAGAATATGTTGGTATATGCATTACCATTGGTTCCCAATACGCTTTTCTGGTGGCTTGGAACAAGTATCAATCGCTTCTTCATTACTGGAATGCTGGGGATTGGTGCATCAGGACTTTATGCAGCAGCCAGTAAGATTCCGAATCTGTTGAATCTGGCATATTCCATTTTTCAGCAGGCATGGCAGCTCTCAACATTCCAGGAATATCGTAAGAGCGACATCGGGAAATTCTTCTCGATGATATTGATTCCGTTGCAAGCAGTTTTGACGGTCGGTGCATCTTTCATCATGCTGATTTCGCAGTTGCTGGCTTCATTTATGCTGCAAAAGAGTTTCTATTCCGCGTGGACGTTGATTCCGGTTGTCTTGCTCGGCTTCTATTTCAGCTGTATGAATACGTTCTACGGAACGGTTTATACCACACTGATGAAAACGAAATACCTCATGACAACCACGATAGTTGGCTCACTGGTATGCGTCATCGCAACAGCAGGGTTGATTCCTGTTCTGGGACTCTATGGCGCAGGAGCAGCCAGCATATTATGCAACGCGGTGATTTATGTAATGCGCATGATAAATTCAAGACGCCTTGTGTCAATCGATGTGAACTATTGCATATTGGTTATTTCCATTGTGCTGTTAGGCGTGCAGATGATGATTACTGCGATGGCGGTTCCATATTATTGGGTTTATGGCGTATTGATATTTCTCGTATTGACTGGCATACACGGTATGCGATGTGTGCCTTTGCTGCAGCTTGTTGTAGGCAAGAAAAACAAGTAGGGAGAAAGCCATGCAGAGCACAACCACGAATGCCGTATTCCTCGAATGCTATCTTGCGCACAATGTAGGTGACGATTTATTCTTGGAAACTCTCCTCAGGCGTTACCCGGATACGCATTTCACATGCGTGGCGGATGGTTCCTATGATTGGCTCCTTGAAAGATACCATAATATTAGTCTCGTAAGGCCTCCGCGCAAGAAGAGTGCATTGAGGGGCAAGCTGTCTTTACTGTCTTCGATTGCATATACGAATGAACTTGCTGCCTTGAAATGTCAGTCAGTGAGGAATTGCGGCATTCTTGCGGTCATCGGTGGCTCTCTATATATACAACCGATCTGGAAACATTCGTTGTTCACTACGGTGTTTTCTCTGCGTGACGTTTTGCAACGCAAACGTTTATATTCATCGGCTGATAAAACTTTTGTTCTTGGAACGAATTTTGGACCGTATCGTAACTCCTGGTACAAGAAGTTGTATAGCGACATTTTCAATAAATATGTTACCGATATCTGCTTCCGTGACCAATACACGTTCCAACTATTTAAGAGTGATGAGCATATAAGGGTCGCTCCGGATATTTTGTTCGGAACGGAATTTCCACGTGTGGAACGTAAGAAAAAGGTCCTGTTCTCTGTTGTTGATCTCGGCAATACGATGAAATTCCGTGATTTATCTTCATGTTCTGCGGATTATGATTCGTGGATTGTTAATGCTGCAAATTGCTATGCGAATTTGGGATATGATATTCAACTGTGTGGATTCTCAACCGTTGAGCATGATGATGTGGCGGTTGCCCGTATCAGTCATCTCCTTGCGCAGGAGTCGATTCAACATGACTGCTTGACATATGATAACGATACATCTCGGATTCTGAGTGCGATAGCGGAGTCGGAAGTTATCGTGGGAACACGATTCCATGCCTCGATTCTAGGACTTGCCGCTGGCTGTAAGGTGCTTCCAATCATTTACAGCGATAAGACCTCGCATAGTTTGGATGATATTGGATTCGCCTCTGATATAAGATTGGATTTACGTAATTTTAAGTCTGACGATATTTCAATCTGTCGCAAAGTACTTGCAAGAGAGCGCATGGACATCGGCGAAGTCAAAACGCAGTCTCAGCATCACTTCATCGGATTAGATTGCGTATTAGGGGTTGACCGGTGATGAGAGTTTCTGGAGAGAAGATTGTGAGTGGAATTGTGGGCACCCACTCGCTCATGTGTTTTGAGGTTTGGTGCGATTATGTGTACGCAAATGCATAATGTATCAGGTGGTCACTTGGTAATCAGCGTTATCGTGCCCGTATACAACGTTGAGCGTTGGCTGGATCGTTGTGTAACGAGCATTGTGGGGCAGACTTATAAGAACTTGGAAATCATCTTGATTGATGATGGTTCTACGGATAAGTCTTCGGAGATGTGTGATGCTTGGTCCCGACTGGATAATCGTATTCGTGTTATTCACAAGGCCAATGGGGGATTATCCTCTGCTCGCAATGCTGGACTTGGCATCGCGACAGGTACGCGAATTGCGTTTGTGGATAGCGATGACTGGATTGATTCCGAGATGCTGTCCACGATGAATCAATGGATGGATGAACAATCCGCTGTGGATGTGGTGATGTGCGGTACTATCAAAAACTATGAGAACGGGCGTGAGCAGTGCATTGATGGCGACCTGCCACAACGGGTTTTCACAAGCGATCAGACGTTACATAACTTCCTGTATCGGAGCAACCGCATGGCCAGTGCTGTATGGAACAAATTGTTCGATGCTACATTGTTCAAGGACGGTGAAGGGAAAACCGTAATTCTTTTCCCAGAGGGTCTCGATAACGAAGATTATTATCTGCTGGCCCATATATACCGAAGGATGCGTGGAATTTACTTCAATCCACGCGGATTCTACCATTATTGTATTCGTACGGGGTCCATAACCACGGCTGGAATGAATGCTCATAGCCTGGATAAAGGCATCAGCTCCGAACGATATTGTGATTATCTGGAGGACAGTGGATACACAGACAAAGTGGCATTGGCTTACGGCCGTATGCAGGGTTGGTATGACACGCTCTATGATGTATTGAATAAGCAAGCGGATGGCGCAACAATCGCGTATTGCCGACACCGTCTTGCCGATAGAGCGTCGTATGTTTTATCCAGCCCGCAGGTGCCTGTATTGCGCAAGGCCAAAATATGGGCGATGATTCATATCCCGCGGATATATCATAGCTTGACGGTGCTGAAAGGGGAGCAGTAACCCATGAATGAGCCTGTTCGCATTCTGCAGTGGGGCATGGGGCCGAATCTTGGCGGTGTCGATTGCCTGATGATGGATATCTACCGGCATATCGACCGATCCAAGGTGCAGTTCGATTTCCTATGCGATCATGATGCGGACAAGCTGGCCTTCGAGGATGAGATCCTTGCCTTGGGCGGTCGTGTGTTCCGTGTCATGGTATCGCAGCACGAATCCATGATGAAGTCCCGTACTGCATTGATGTCGTTTTTCCGAGACCATCCTGAAATACAAGGCATTCACGTAAACGCGAATTTCCCATACGCGCTTCCTCTTAAATATGCGGCGGAGAACGGAGTGCAGCTTCGTATTCTGCACTCTCATAACGCGGGTACCGCTGCGAGCCATGACCATGATGATTTGGCTCATACATTGATATGGTGTCTTCGGGAATGGCAGACTAGACACCAAATTAGCCGGTATCCGAATTTGTATTGTGCTTGTTCAAAGGCCGCCGCAGAATATATGTTCCCGGGCAAGCCATTCACGTGGGTTCGTAACGGTATTAACACCGTGCATTTCGCTTATGATGAAGTGGTGCGTAGTGCCACGCGCGCTGAGCTACACATTGCACCAAGCACCTCTGTGATTGGATTTTGCGGGCGATTCCGTACACAGAAGAATCCGTTATTCCTGCTGGACGTATTCGCCGAATATCACCGCATGGTGCCTGATTCTTTGCTGATGTTGGTTGGCATTGGTGAGTTGCGTTCACTCATGGATGAGCGTATCGAGCAGCTAGGTATCAAAGATTCTGTGTTATACATGGGGTCGCAGCGCGACGTGTCGCCTTACTACCAGGCCATGGATGCTTTTCTACTGCCTTCGCTATATGAGGGGTTAGGCATTGTGTATGTCGAGGCGCAATGTGCGGGGCTCCCATGCTTTGCTTCTGCCGATGCTGTGCCTCCAGAGGCCAAGGTCACCGATTTGTTGCACTATGTGTCGCTGAAAGAATCAGCTGAGCAGTGGGCGCATGAGATGCGCGATGCCCTTGAAAAGACAGGCGAACGTCGGAATCATGCCGATGATGTGCGTGCGGCGGGCTACGATATTCGCGATGTCGCCGCACGGTTGCAAGACCTGTATCTGAACAGAGCGGGGAGAGCATGATGCCAGAGAATTCCCCGAATCAGCCTATGGTAAGTATCGTCGTCCCGGTCTATAAAGCGGAACGTTTTTTAGACGAATGCATTCGCAGTATTGTTGGCCAGACCTACTCTAACTTGGAAATTATTCTGGTTGACGATGCTTCACCCGACCAATGCCCACGGATATGTGACGAGTGGGCTGAGCGTGATGAGCGGGTATCCGTAATTCATCTGGACAATGGCAAGGGAGCTTCCGGTGCCCGCAATGTGGGCTTGGATCACTGCACCGGCGATTATGTGATGTTTGTGGATAGCGATGACCTACTGAAGACAGATGCAGTTCGTTACAGCGTTAAACAAGTGTTAGTTGGCGATTATGATCTGGTGATATTCGGCAAACACTATATCGATGAGTATGGAAATGTATCGCGCACCAATGTGATTGACCACGATATGGCAGCCATTGCCGATGAATCGGATTATTACACTACATTGTCTTATCTATTGCGCGCTGACTACCTTAACCCACCTTGGGGCAAATTATTCGCGCACAGGTTGGTGGAGCATGTTCGTTTTGATGCGGCGATGTGCTATGAAGAAGATCTTGTGTTCGTGCTTGCTGCTCTTGAAGCCGAGCCTAATGTGTTTACCTCGAGCAAAGCGTTATATGAATACCGGCATCTGGAGAGCGGTATGGCAAGTGTGTTCAAGCGAGAGAAGTCGCTGAACGTGGTCCAAGCGAATCATAAGAAAATACAGTTCTTTGCGGATTACATGAATGATAAGGGGGTATGCGAGAATGTGTCTTTCCATATAGCCAATGACATCGGCTGGGTGATTCCCATGATTAAAGGCGGCAAAGAAATTAGCGCTTCGCAGAAAGCCGATTACGTTATGGAGATGACCGGTGATTCGCAATTGCGGCCTTGCATGATGAAAGCATTGAATCATTCATGGATGACACGTTTGCAGAAAATACTTATCACCTTGAATTGGAAATGGCTATGGGAAATTTATCTACGATAGCAAGGGAGATGCGTTGATGCGTGATCGCCCTCTTGTGAGCATAATAGTGCCAGTATATAACGTTGAGAGGTACCTGAATCGATGTATCAAAAGTATCATCACGCAAGAATATAAAGAGCTGGAAATTATTCTGGTTGATGATGGTTCTCTCGATGGCTGCCCACTGCTGTGCGATAAATGGGCGGAACAAGATAAACGGATCAGAGTAGTACATCAAGCTAATAGTGGATTATCCGCTGCACGCAATACTGGTCTAGAGATGATGTCTGGCGAATATATCGCATTCGTGGATAGCGATGATTACCTTGATTCTAGGTATGTTGATTCAATGCTGTCGGCCATTATTTCCGGGAAAGCAAATATGGCCATTTGTTCCATCTGTATAGAGGATAATAAATCAAGAATATCGGTTGATAATCATCGTATTGCTGATGAAGTGGCATTCGTTAATAGTAAGTATTGTCTAAAGCGAATGCATGGTAACTCTAGTACTGATTATGTAGCGGCTTGGAACAAACTGTATTCTGGTAAGTTGTGGGATACGATTCGATTCCCTATAGGTCGGTTGCATGAAGATGAGAGCACCATATATAAAGTTATCGATAATTGCGATAAAGTAGCTTTAGTTCCACAGCAGCTATACCATTACGTGCAGAATCTTGGTAGTATCATGCACACGGATTATTCCGTCCGCAATCTTGATCGTATTGAAGCTTGGATTCAAAAGTTACAGTATTATCAGAATGCTCGATATCGAGATTTATATGCAATGACATTCAATCAGATTACATGGGATCTTGCACGTGCACGTCAGTATCTTGATTGGAATGATGAAATTGTCCATACACGTCTGCGAGAAATATTCAGACAATTACATCCATTTTCCTTTGATGTGATGATTCATGTTGATGGGTGGAGAAATTCGATTAGGTATATTGCTCTATGTTTCTGTCCTTTTCGATTCTCTTCATTCAAAGCTGTTCTTTCTGGTTTGAAGAAATAAGATTATGATCTGCTAGACACACCTAAGTGTACTTTTCCAGCCTATTGTAACTAATATGCAATTACCATAGCGTTATGGGAAAGCTGAGTAGAGCCGCAAGGCTGGTCAGCGGAGTTCGGGATGGGCTAGCTAGGAATCAGTAAATACGAATAGAAGGATACATGAATCGCGTGTAAAAAACATCCTCGATAACATCCAGTCGTTGAGCGTCATTTGCTGATTATTCCGATGCCTTAGTTATGTTATCAATAGGTCATTGATAACATAAGGTGTCCGCAAACGCTCATCCAGGGTCGGTCGTTCTCGATGCTGAGTAAAAAACGTACTTTGGTCTGACGGACCCGGGGGCTTCACGATTGAGATGAAATTACTTTTTTATCTTCGTAATTAGCTTACGGGTGATAAGAGAGCGCTCTCTAGAGCTAAGAAGAAATATGATGTTTATAAATATAGTGGTTAATGTATAAATAGTGCATGCAATGAATAATGATATCCATGATGTTATTTTTGGCATTAGCATAGAATGAAGAATAAAACAAATTACTATACTAACGATTGTAGAAGTAATGTATTGCAGATAGATGGGGTAAAAAGACCAAAGTGGGAGATTCAGACACCGGGAGGCATAGAGCGGAACAAATGTGAGGTTGGCAACGAATCCCACTATCTGTGGTACGGCGGCCACCATGTATATTCCTGATGAGGGGAATAGATGAACTCCTAAGATTATAAGGGCGAAAGAAACCGCGCCACATGCTAACCATCCTAAAGAATAAGGCCTTAGTTTATTCACAAGAAGTGGAACATTTTGTAACGTGGTGGCGACTCCAGAGAGAAAGAATCCCAACATCGTTAATTGCATAAGAATATTAATCATTTTTGTGTCTTGTCCCGGTTGCCAAATGCGGATAAAATCTTCGCCAATAATGAGAAGGACAACAAAAATAATATTCACGAAAAAACCGCAGATTCGCATACCTGATTTGAGTTCTTGTAGCAGTAGTTCTTTTTGGCCGCGAGCGAAAAATTTGGTTTGTTCGGGAGAAAATAGTCCAGATATAGTTCCCATAAGTCCTGACATTGTAGTGGGGACTAATTGTGCAATGGAAAGAAGCCCCATGAAATGCGGACTAATGAGAAGATTTGTAACAAGAAGGCTTAATCCGTCTTGAAGAATCTGTTGTAGTTTGATTACGCAGTTCCATATGCCAGCCGCGAGCATTTCACGAATGGCGCTCACAGAAAAGCCGTGGCGGATGAAACGAAGTTCAGGCACCAGCTTTTTTGTATATATCCAATTGGCAATGAATATGATCGCCGTCATTGCACAGGTTCCAAGACCGACATACCATACCATTGGAGGTAATGTTCCAAACATTGCGATAAGTATAAGAACCTTCGCTAGTATTGCAACAATATTCGCTATGCTACTTAGATATAGCTTGTTTTTTATGAATGTTGCCACAGTAAACACTGTGGAAAGAGTGGATAGTAAAAAATTAATGAAGATAAAAGAAAATAGGATTTTCACATCATTAATTAAATGCGGGGAGATGTTAACAACATGCTCCAAATTCCAGATTAAAGGAACCGCTATCATGGTCAGTATTGCAACAATGACAAGATTCGATGATAATGTCGATGTGAAATATTTGTCAGCAGTCGACTTGTCTCCTTTGTGGTACGCGACTGTGATAAAGCGCCCGGATACGGAGTTAAGAGCTAAAGTGAACAATGTTGCGTAGTTAATCATTGTATTAGCTAGGCCAACGAAGCCGTAGGCTTCAGCTCCAATTTGTTGAACGATAAATGGCGTCATTAAAAATCCGATGCCTAGATTCGCAGCGAAAGAAATCAAGCTGGCAAAAAGATTTAAAATGAATTGACGTTTATTGTCCAAAGTTGGTTTCCTGTCTATGATTATAGAGGGTAACGACGAACCAGATGATTGAATTCTTGTTTAAGAAATTTTAAACAATGTTTTGTCCAATACCATCTACGACGGCGACTAATAATGAAGAATTCTGGGAGTAAGTCCGAGTGCATCCCCGTTTTTTTATCATCACGATATTCGTCCAACATTGAGAACCAGCGGCTTGGTAAGCAACAATAAATGTCAGGCTTTTCATAATGACACATGAGAAGTATAATTTGATCGTCATCAAGTAATCCGCAACGTAAAAGATGCTCATATTGGTTTCGTACATCAACATAGAATTGTTGTGCATAATCAGTATCCAATTCGATGCAGTTTCCTTGAATATATGTTTCAGTGCGTCGTATGCAATCAAAAATTGGATCGGATGGCAATTCGCGAATTTGGAAAAGCGCAACTTTGCCATTTGGGCGAGTATAGTTCCAAGTGCGGTCGAACCACTGATTGTCCTTATAGTATTCGCCACCATGGTCAAAGCCAAAATCAATCCAAGCAATTTTATTGGTTGCAGCGACAGTTGAGGCTTGTGCTAGGCACCAGAATTTCGTATACATGACAAAATCGTAAATTGGATTACTTACTTCTGGCTTATCTGGGAATAAGCTATATTTGGGATAGTGTTTTCCGACGTCATGCATCAACGTATACATTGATTTGTCGATATCTTCTAAATCGTTAACGATATAGACTTGTGTATTTGTTCTTCCGAAGGAGAGACGTATTTGTCTAATGCGTTCCGCGTTTTCGGGGGTCGTGTATACGACTAAATCATTGTGTATCCTCGCCCAATGCTGAAAGTATTTGAAGTATTTGTCATCTGACCGTTGGGCTTTCCCTGTCCATTCCCCCCTACCGATTGGGAAGAATGCTGTGACTAAAGTTATTCCATCATGCATAATATGGTACATTCTATCCGGTGCACCCGATTGAATAATGGTTTTGCCGAGCATATTGATCATTCCGTTTCAGCACTTCTGCCTGTTGGACATGTCCGGGCGGATCGCCCTCTCCTTCCACGCGCGGGAGAAGCGCGGCGAGCATGAGCGTTCCCATCGAAGGGTCTTATGGCGTGCGAGGCATCGTCGTAACATCTCGGGTATTCGGCAAGGATATCGCTGCCATCGGGATTGGTGAGCGTGAATGTGTTCTAGTGCAAGGCGGCCAGCACGTGCCGACGAACCCGCGGTCCGAGGGCCATTCCGGGCTTAGATCGCGCATATCCGCGTACTTCGTGACCGTCCCCGATCGACATGCACAACCGTGCTATCTGCACGCGGGACATCCCCTGCCGGTCGAGTCTCCTGATATCTTGCTGAATGGGCATCGGTATCGCCATGATCCTTTCCTTCCCGAGCGCCGGTTGGCTGCAACCGGCAGAATCCGATTCGAATTGCAACTCGGGAATATACAAGCGGCGGCATCGAGGCCTCTCACATCACCGGGAAACGATGACGTTACCCGGGAAAACCATCAGCCCACACTGCGGAAAAACACTGCCTGTCAACAAACATCGAAGCAAAACACTGGAACCGGGTTTGCGCCGGCGTTCCAGGCGGCCCTTGCCGGCCGGCCGCGCCGATTCCCCTGACAGCCTTCTGGCGGTGGACCTGCCCATGCCGACCTCGACCAGACGGTCGAGGATGAGCTTCTTCTCCTTCTTCGAGGCCTTCGCGTATTCGTCCTTGAAACGGTTCGTGAGCCTTCGCCTGGTGGCCATGTCAAGTCTGTCTTCCATAGGCAAGCATCCCCGCCGGGCCAAGCCGACGGGCCGGGATCTCGTGCTCGTTTCTTCAATGACGAGCAAACCCAAATTACACGCTCAAAAAATACGATAAACGTCGATTCGCTTTGAAGTGATGGAGCGCGAGATAATGGTTTTATATATCGAGGTTCATGATTGCATATTTTTCAGTCGGCTGTGTGCCAGAGAAGAATTGGTTGCATAATGCCTTCCCCTCATAAAGATACATGGTAAGAGTAGAGTTTTGTGTATTGAGATAAAATTGAGTCGTCTCGCTCTAGTGTCCAGCATGGGAGATGAATATGCCGTTAAAACGGATTTGTTTGATTGCGCCTGGGCTCCTTCCCGTTCCGGCGACGCAGGGTGGCGCTATTGAGACGTTGATGACATCGATTGTCAATCAAAATGAGTTATATAAAGAGCTTGATCTCACAGTAGTCACCACATTCGATGATGAATCAAAACGACTTGCAAAGTCATTGCATTACACGAAATTTGTTTTAATACCATCTACAACAGTATTCGAACGTTTGAAACATCGCGTTAAAAATGTATTCATTCGAAGATTCTTCCCCTCTCAAAGGCTTTCACCATCTGCGTTTTATGATGTTGCCCTACGTAATATCCGTCATGAATCTTTTGACGGTGTAGTGTTTGAAGGCGGACCTTCTAGCGGTATAACGGCATTTGATGATTCGTTTCCCGGTAAAATGTGGTATCACCTACACTACACGCCAACGTTCGATAAACCATTTTCCAGCAGTGCCTCACGCGTCTTTGCAGTTAGTGATTTTGTTGGCAAAGCATGGTGTATGAATTGCACCTCACAGCAAAAAGTGATTACCGTCCACAATGGAATAGATATGAGCCGTTTTAGCCGTCATGTTGATGCTGCGGAGCGCAGAAGAATCAGAAGTTCATTGGGCTTTACTGATGATGATTTTATCGTTATTTTTTGTGGCCGCATTATGCGTGAAAAAGGTGTGTTGGAACTATTGCAGGCCATATCAGAAATCGACGATCAACATGTCAAATTGATGATTGTAGGCAGTGCTGACTTCGGTCCATCCAATAGGACTCCCTATGTAAATGCCGTTGTTGAGAGAGTGTCCCATCTTGGCAATCGTGTTGCATATATCGGCTATGTCACCAACGATCAATTGTATCGATATCTTAAATCCGCCGATATACAAGTCGTTCCGTCTATGTGGGAAGATGCAGCTCCTCTCGTTCCCGTTGAGGCCATGGCCGCAGGGTTACCTCTTATAGTTACGCGTTCCGGCGGAATCGAAGAATATACATCTCCGGAGTGTGCAGTTATCGTTGAACGCGATGGTCAAATAGTGGAATCTCTTTCGCGAGCTATCGTCTCTTTGCAACGCAATCCTGATCGATGCAACAAAATGTCTCAAGCTGGTCTAGCACGTGCTCAACTGTATGGCATGCGGTCCATGTATCAACAATTTGTTGCTGCATGTAAATAATAGAACAGCTAGCAGCGTGTGGATATTCCATACCATGCTGACGTTCATAGTTATAGGCTTATTGGCGATGGATACACATTCCGATGTCTGATAAGCGGCATCTGTTTGATGAATGGGGTAGACTAAGCCAAAATAGGTCACTAGTGAACTGTATTTTCATTCACAGGTTTCCGCAGTAGGGTGATTGGAGGATAACGCCCGAATTCTTGCGCACGTTCGGATTCCGGCCCTGACGTAAGAGGGCATGGCCCGCGTCCTGTGTACGATTTTCATTCGCCAAAACAAAAAACCGCGATTGGAAGCCAGGAGACGGAACCATGCCCGAGAACATCATACAGATCGACCAGAACCTGCTCGAGACCAGGCTCGACCGGCTGATCACCGAGAAGATGACGCAGATCCTCAACGCGATGCTCGACGCCGAGGCCGACGAGATCACCGGGGCCGCCAGATACGAGCGCAGCGGGGGACGGAAGGCGTACAGGGCCGGCCACTACGAACGCAAGCTCACCGCCAAGGCCGGCAGGCTCGAGCTGAAGGTGCCGAAACTCAAAGGCGCCCTGTTCGAGTCCGCGGTGATCGAACGCTACCGGCGGCGCGAGCAGAGCGTCGAGGAATCCCTGATCGACATGTACCTGGCGGGCGTGAGCACCCGCCAGGTCGACGACATCAGCCAATTGCTGTGGGGAGACCGCATGCCCTCGCAGACATTGAGCGACAAGCTCAAAAGGATCTACGAGGAGATCGACCAGTGGCGCACGAGGCCGTTGGAATCCGAATACCCGTACGTGTTCGTGGACGGCGTGTGGCACAAGCGCTCATGGGGCGGGCACGTGGAGAACGTGAGCGTCCTGGTCGCCATCGGAATCAACGCGGAGGGGCATCGCGAGGTCATCGGCGTCACGGAGGGCATGAGGGAGGACTCGGCCAGCTGGGAGCAGTTCTTCAGAGGCATGATCGAACGCGGCCTGAAGGGCGTCAGGCTCGTGGTCGGCGACCGGTGCGCCGGACTGGTGGCCACGGTCGGCTCGATGCTGCCCAAGGCGAAGTACCAACGCTGCATGGTGCATTTCATGCGCAACGTGCTCTCCAAGGTCCCGCCGATCCACAGGGAATGGGCGTCCGCCGCCCTGAAGGCGGTATTCGCCATGGAAAGCCGGGAATCCGCGCTGGACAAAGCCGAACAAGTCGCCGCGGAGATGAGGTCTAGGAGGCTGAGGGCCGCCGCCAACTGCCTGCGGGAGGGCGTCGGCGAGACGACGACCTACCTGCTGGACGAGTTCCCGGACGGGCACCGCAGGCGCATCCGCACGAACAACATGATCGAGCGGTTGAACAGGGAGATCCGCCGGCGCACGCGCGTCGTGGGCGGCTTCCCCGACGGGAACAGCGCGCTCATGCTCGTCTGCGCGCGCATCCGGTACGTCACCGCGAACGAATGGTCGACCCGCCGCTACCTCGACATGTCCCGGTTCGATGACAACCTCGTGGAAGCGAACTGATCATCGCTCCATGGACGGCCATGATCCAAAGTGCGCAACTTTTCGGGCACTACCGTTTCGACTGACGTTTTGACTGACATTCCAGTTACATTCCCGTTGCATTCCAGTCAAAGAGGCGACTGCCGCGGCGCCCGCTACCACGGAATCCGTCAGAGCGATTTCAACGTGGGAGCCACGGCCTCCACAACTTTGTTGCCACGATCCGAGGATGATGACGGATACGTGATCTCCACGGCTCGGATGATGTCGTCGTCCACAAGCTCCCGAAGATAGGTGATAGTTCCGTCCTCCTGCCAAGTGGCCACGAAACTGCTGTCGCCCAACGCATGGTAGGTGACGTCATGATCCGACAGATATTGCCGCATCGCACTTTCAGGAGTGCCGCCATCGAGATTGCCGGAACCCCATACGGTGATGGTGATGTCGTCATCGTCGTCGCTGGAGAACTGACGCCCGTCGCCATTGTCGGATTCGCTGGACCATACGAAGTCCGACGGAGCCTGGATGGAATATGAATACCTCGCATTGACGTATTCACTGGTTTCGATGGTTGAATTCTGCGATTGCTTCTTGGTTTTCTCCTCGGATTCCTTTGCGGCCTTGGCTTTGGCGACTTTGTCAGCCTTGTCCTTGGCGGTCTGCTTGTCGATGCTCGCCTGCACCAGCTTCGACGCCTTGTTCACGGATCTGAGCCACGCTTTCTGCGATGTCAGATCCTTGCGGGCCTGCTCTCCGACAACGCGCAACCGAGCCGTGCCATCGGACGCGTCGCAGACATAGTCATCGGCTGCGATCGGCTTCTGCGACCCGAGGGCATTGGCAAGATCCGCAAGCAGCGATGCATCGTCCAGCTTCTCCTCACTGGTTTTGGAAAGTTTTTCAGCGGTTTCATACTCCGATTTCGCCTTGCTCTCCGAAGCTTTGACGCTGCTGACCGCGCTTTGGCAGGCGGCCAGCTGGCTACCGCGCTGACGGTTGCTCCATATCATCCATCCACACACCGCCGAAACCACAATCAAAACCACAACCAATGCCGCGATCACCGTGATCGTTTTCTTCGAAATCCCACGTCGATGAGGCTCATCCGGCGGAAAATCCTGAGCCATTTGCGACAGATCGATCGGCCGGCCATCCTGGTCGAGATAACCTTGCGGAGTGGTCAGAACCGGAATCGGAACCGTCTGCATGTCCTGCGGCGATCCGGCATCGGGTGCCGTCAACGGCGCTCCGCAATTGGCGCAGAAATCGCCGCCGTTGTTCGCAGTGCCGCAATGCGGGCAAAAATCGTATCGTGCCATCGTTTCCCTCTTCTTCGGACGCTCTCTTCATTATCGCAGGACGGTCACGACGAAGCCCGCTCATCGCATCAGTCGCTGCGGGTGGGGATGTACGGCAGGATGGCCGCCGCGACGCCGCTGACAGGCATGGTCTGAAGCCAAATCCGTCCAGGTCCCGTCAGCACGGTGTTGAACAGTCCTTCGCCGCCGAACAGTTTGTTCTTCAATCCTGGAACCTGACGGATCTCCATCTGCACGCTAGAGGTGAATCCTGCGATATTGCCGGTGTCCACCACCAATTGCTGGCCGGGCTGGAGATCATAAGTGACTACATCACCGTCGATTTCCGCGAAAGCGATGCCGCAGCCGCTCAGCCGCTGCATGATGAATCCTTCGCCACCGAACAGGCCCGTGCTGAATCTTTTGCTGAAATGGATCGACAGTTGGACGCCCACTTCCGAAGCGAGGAACGCGCTTTTCTGCAGAATCAGATCCTGACCGGGTTGGATGTTCATGGCGAGGATCTGGCCGGGAAAGCTCGAGCCGAACGTGATGGAGCCTTCTCCACGGGCGGTGTAGATGTTCTGGAACAGGTTCTCACCGGAGAACGCTTTGGAGAACATGCCTCCGATTCCACCGGCCCTAGTCTCCATCTGCATGTTCGGCGTCATCCACACCATGGATCCGCCTTCGGTGATCATCTGCTCACCATTGGCGAGTCCGCATGTGACGACGGGGAATGTTCCACCGCTAATCTCGTATCTCATGGTGCTCTCCTTGCTCCTTCTTGTGGCGTGTTTGCCGTGGTGTGTCTATTGTGACACGTCTGTTGTGACGCGTCCGCGCCGGGATATACCCGATGTATGCGACACGCTTCGGCGCGTCCGTTGCCGAACGCTGCCGGAGCATTGCTGGAATATTACCGGACGTTGCTGGACGGCTATGTCAATGGTTTGTTCATATTAGCGGGCAAAATCAAACATATTACATATTAGCCGTGCGCGAGGGAAAGCAACGTTGACAGCGGAAGATTGCGTCTCGGCATTCCGACAGGTGCGCTTTGATTCGGATACGCCCAGAGACAGATACTTGGGGACTTTTGCACATCCTGGCGCTGTTAGACTGTTCGATGAAATGGTCAAGGAGGAGGCGACGCGATGACGGGACTCCAAGCGTTCTACGACGGCGACTTCGACCAGTGGATGGAAGAGGCCGGATCGGCGACGAAGGAACATATCGACGACTGATTTGGCGCGTATTCGGCGACGTTCCACGAATCGTTCTTCATCCTCGACGGGCCAAGCATCAGCGTCAGTGACGAGGAAGTGTACCGCTGGCTCAACTGGTGCGTCTTCTATGGCAGGCCGAGGGATGAGTATCCGGATGCCGAAAAGGACTGAGGGCATACGACTGCTACCGTCAAGGCCATAGCGCTATGCAATGGCCTTTTCCATACCCATAAAACCGTGAAAGTCCACATCCAAATTCCCCGATGGAATACGAGCCGAAAGTCTCGGAAAAATGTGGACTTTCACAGCAATTATCATTTCAGATGCCATCTGCGGATTTTTCTATCGACAGTACTGAACGCTTGAATTTTCCGTGCGACGCCTTCAACGTCAAGGTCATTGGAAATAGCTTTCTTGAAGCCCATCGTCTCGAATAAGTGTTGCTTAATTTTCCGTTAGCTACACTTATTCGGATAAGTGTAGCTAACGGCATGTGAAGCTACAGATATTGGCGCCTGCTCGTAGAGAGAAAGACTGATCCAGAAAAACATCATCAACGGGCTTGCTCCGGACGCTATCGCGCTGCACTAAATGGCTATTTATTAGAACTTGCGACTACTCGCTTTGAGCAAGCTTTATTCAAAAGCAACCGAGTCGTTAGACTTGGAGATATAGTCAAATTGGAAGATTCAAAACGAGTTCCACTAAATAGTCGAGATCGAGATGCACGAAAAGGACCTTATCCTTACTATGGTGCGACCTCGATTATGGATTATGTTGATGATTATCTATTTGATGGCATTCGAGTACTCCTAGGCGAAGATGGATCAGTTATCGATGAAAGTGGAAGGCCCATTCTTCAATATGTCTGGGGAAAATACTGGGTAAATAATCATGCGCATATCCTTGCAGCAGCGAACGACTATTCGCTTGAAGCTATTTACATAGCATTGCAACGCACGCCAATCAGTCATATTGTTACTGGTGCAGTTCAAAGGAAGATTAGTCAGCGCAACCTAAATAAGCTCAAGTTAGAAATGCCTGATGCTAAGTCCCTTGAATATCTTCAAGACATTTTTGCAGCTTATCGATGTAATTGCGAAGAAAATCGTGGGCTTGTTTCTCTCCGCGATGCCCTTCTTCCCAAGCTCATGTCAGGAGAGATTGATGTTTCCAAGATTGATGTCGCTCAGCTAAATAGCCATTTAGCCGAACATTCCAGCATTTCAGGCAAACTGTTTCCGTTATCAACCTTGAAGGGAACAGCTATGGAAAATGCCATCCAACTCATTCTTGCCCAGATGCAGTCAGTTCTGAACTCGCCTCAGCTGAAACGCCTGAAAACCGTTCTTACAGAGACATTGCCCGGCGGCAAAACAATCAAAGACGATTCGGAATTGTTGCCGCTTTTCCTCACCGCGAAAGAGGTAGAAGGATGCTCGCCCAAAACCATTGAATATTACAGAAGCACGCTCAGCCTTATGACCGAAACCCTCGCCAAACCGTACACGCAGATCGAAAGCGACGACTTGCGCAAGTATCTCAACGATTACGAAGCAACCCGCGGTAGCAGCAAAGTCACCATAGACAACATCCGTCGCATTATGTCGAGCTTCTTCTCATGGCTTGAAGATGAAGACTACATAGTGAAAAGCCCGGTTCGCCGCATTCACCGTGTCAAGACCATACAGGTCACCAAAGATGTTCTGACCGATGAGGATCTTGAAACGCTGCGAAACGTCTGCGATACAAAGCGGGACCTTGCAGTGATCGACCTGCTGGTTTCAACGGGCATGCGTATTGGTGAACTCGTCAAGCTCAACATAGAGGATGTGAACCTTGCTGAACGTGAATGCCTGGTCATGGGCAAGGGCAACAAGCAGCGACCCGTTTACTTTGATGCGAGAACGAAGCTGCATCTAGAGGAGTATCTGCATACAAGAGCCGATCATGCCCCGGCATTGTTCGTCGCTCTTGACTCAAGCGCACGCCGTGTGACCATCGGCAATCTTGAGCAACGGTTACGCAAACTCGGCGAATCTGCCGGCGTATGTCACGTCCATCCGCATAAGTTCCGCCGTACATTGGCCACTCATGCCATTGATAAGGGAATGCCCATAGAACAGGTGCAAAAGTTGCTGGGCCATGCCAAAATAGACACGACCATGCACTACGCGATGGTTAACCAAAACAACGTGAAAGCTTCGCATAGGAAGTATTTGGAATGAGCTGGATTGAAGCGTCTCTTGGAGATTTAATCTCATACATCGGCAAAGGAATCGCGCCGAAATACACAGAAGATGCATCTTCGCCGAATTCAGTGCTTGTACTTGGTCAGAAATGCGTAAGAAATCAAAAGATCGACTATTCTCAAGGCCGATACCATGACAAAGAGCTAAAGGTGATAAAACCTGCGAAAATTGCTGCTAAGGGAGACATCCTTATCAATGCTACTGGAGTTGGGAGCGCCGGTCGTATTGCTCAGATAATCCATAATCCGCAAAGAGAGTGCGTTACCGATGGCCATGTCATAACATTACGCGCATCGAGTCATATTAACCCTTATTACTTAGGCTATTTTATCAAGTCAAAGCAGACAGTAATTGAACAGCTGGCAGAGGGCTCGACAGGACAAACTGAAATGAATCGTTCCCGTTTGCAAAATGAGATCCTCGTCACTTTTCCTGAAAGCGACGAAGATCAGAGACGTATTGCAGAATTCGGTCTTGTTATTGACAAAAAAATTGCGCAGAACGCTAAGCTAAATGGCTATTTACTCGAATACTTGAAGACTTATGCCAAAACCCTTTATTGCGAGTACGAAAATGACAAAAATGCAATTTTGCCTCGAAACTGGCGTTGGGCGGAGATTGCTGAGATTGCTGGCATGGTTTGCCGTGGAATTGCGCCCAAATATAGCGATGTCTCCGATGAAGTTGTTCTTGGACAGACCTGTGTTCGAAGCAATCTTATTCTTGTAGAGAATGGCAGAACGCACGCTCCCCGTAAGAAAACAGAGAAATGGCTGAAAAAATATGATTTGCTTATTAACTCAACTGGTGTTGGCTCACTCGGCAGAACCGCACAAGTATGGTTTGAACCTAAAAAACTAGTGGCTGATTCACATATAACAATTGTCCGCACTGCCGACCCCCGGTATGCGCTATATTTAGGTTTTTGGGCTTTCAAGCACGAAAAACACATTGAATCTTTGCATACGGGCAGCACGGGTCAGACGGAGCTACCTCGTGATTACGTTAAGACAATGAGACTTGTGCTCCCGGATGATAAAACATTAAATAGATTCAACAAGATTGCCGTCCCTATGGTTGAACTCATTGTTGCGAATCAGAGGGAAAATAAACGATTGGAAGAAATTCGTGACAGGTTACTTCCCAAGCTCATGTCAGGAGAAATTGACGTATCAAAGATTGATCTCATGCAGCTAAATAGCCATTTAGCTGAGTATTGATTCTTTGCTTCGTATAAATCGAATCAAGTATTGAAACCACTTTTCGCTGTGTCTCGATGTGAGGAAGTTCAATTTCAATTCGAGACACATCAGCAGGATGGACACGAAATACTTTCATACCTCTTACATACCGACGAAGCTCACCGATAAAACAAGGAGAACTCATAAGGTAGTTGAGATAGGCAGGTATAACAAGATCTCTGCGTTTAACACGGACAATAGTCGTCTCAGTACCCGAAACAGCAAGCTTATTTTGTGGATTGTTGAAAAGATAAGCATGTCCCAAATCATCAACAGTTTCCGAAGTAAGCACATACACGATGTCCTGATCTTTAAGGCACTGACTTTCTTTAACCTTTTCACCGCGGAGAATAAACGGAATAGGTTTTGATGGACTTTCAACATCAATGCGCAGGTCAAACCCTTTATAAAGGTCACCATAATGGATATAGAGGTAATCTCCGGTGTCGTGCATACGGGCACGGGGAATGCTCGCTCCACGACTAAAGCTGCAAATATCGCCAAGTACGACTTTACATCCCATACCCAATTGCCTCCAGATTCTTCTTGATTTGCTCTTGCAAGCGGCTGGATTCCTCAAAGCACTTGGAAATCTCACCGGTTAGCCGCTTCATTTTCTCCTCGAATGGTTCACCGTCATCTTCCGGTTCGGCAATGCCGACATAGCGGCCTGGCGTGAGAATGTAGTCCTGCTTGGCAATGTCCTCAGTTGTGGCGATGGCCGAAAAGCCCTTCTCCTCTTCCAATGTTCCAGCGCGGAATGCGTCGAACGCTCCCGATACCTTGGCGATATCTTCATCGGTGAACTCACGCAGTTTACGAGAAACCATGGTTCCCATGTTCCTCGCATCAATAAACAAGGTCTTGCCCGGCTGGGCCTTCTTGTTTGTGATTATCCACAGGCTCACAGGAATACCCGTACTGTAGAAAAGCTTATCGGGCATGGCGATAATGCCTGCAACCAAATCCGCCTTGACGATATTGGCTCGAATATCGCCTTCACCGCTCGTCTGACTGGATAAAGCACCATTGGCAAGCACTAGACCAATACGCCCTCCAGTCGGCTGCAGATGATGAATCATATGTTGCATCCATGCAAAGTTGGCGTTGCCTTCTGGCGGAGTGCCGTAATCCCATCTCGGGTCTTCCTTGAGCTTATCCCCTCCCCAATCTTTCAGATTGAACGGTGGATTCGCAAGAATGAAATCGAATCTCTCGTTCTTATGCAGATCATTAAAGAACGTATCCGCATTATGATCGCCAAGATCGGCATCAATGCCACGGATGGCAAGATTCATCGTTGCCATTTTCCATGTAGTCGGGTTGCTTTCCTGCCCGTATACGGACAGATCAGAAATCTTGCCCTGATGACGTTCCACAAACTTGGCCGACTGCACGAACATGCCTCCAGACCCGCAGCAAGGATCATAGACCCGCCCATGGTAAGGCTCAATAATCTCAACCAAGGTTTTCACAATGCAAGCCGGCGTATAGAACTCTCCAGCGTTCTTTCCTTCGGCCTCCGCAAATTTAGCTAAGCAGTATTCATAGGTGCGTCCAAGAATATCTTTGCTGTCACCCTTATCCGCCATCTTTACGTTGGTGAACAGATCCACAACCTCGCCCAAGCGGCGCTTGTCGAGCTCCTGACGGGCAAAGTTCTTGGGGAGAATATTCTTCAGCTTATCGTTCTCCGATTCAATCGAACGCATAGCCTCATCGATTACCTTGCCAATCTCTGGAGTGTGCGCAGCGGCAGCAATCACATTCCAACGTGCATTTTCAGGCACAAAGAAAATATTCTCTGCCAGGTACTCGTCGCGATCCTCTTCAAAGCCTTCGCCTTCATCCACAAGCTCCTGATGCTTCTGATCGAACTTGTCGGAGAGGTACTTCAGGAAGATCAGGCCGAGAACCACATTCTTGTATTCCGAAGCATCAATGTTGCCCCGTAGCTTGTCCGCGGCTTTCCAAATCTGCTCTTCAAAGCCGATTTCCGCCGTATTATCGTTTTTCTTCTTCGCCATTTCCTGTTCCTACTCTTCGATCTTGGTATCAGCCCAAAGCTCGCACTGCTTCATCACAGTATCCATGGCATCATCGACGCCTTCAGGCGGATACTTGTATTTTCGCAGCAAACGTTTGATCGCACGTCGCATTCCAGCACGGGCACTTTCCTTCTTCTGCCAGTCAATCGTGGCACTTCTTTGCATGGTTTCAGTCAACTCACGCGCTATAGCAACCAACTGGTCGTTGTTATAGAAATCCTTGACCGCTTGAGGTTTGGTAATGGCATCATAGAATGCCATTTCCTCATCATTCAGTCCAAGCTTCTGGGCATCATCACGGTCTTTCATAATGTCACGAGCCATTTGAAGAAGCTCTTCAATGACCTGCGCATTGGTCAGCATGCCATTGAGATAGGAGTTCAATGTGCTTTGCAGCATCTCGCTGAATTTCTGCGCTTTGACCACGCTGGTTCGCTGATAAGCACGAACTTTCTCCTTGATGAGTCGTTTCAGACTCTCGACGGCGATGTTCTTTTCCTTCATGCCGGCGATTTCCTGAAGAAACGCTTCATCGAACAAGGAAATCTCAACACTGTTCTTGTCGAAAAGGTTGATCACGCCATCAGCATGAACAGTTTGCTCAAGGATGTCGCTTACACGCTTGTTGAATTCGGCGTAGGTCATGCCTCCACCACCATTACCTTTACGCCCGGTAAGGCGAAGTACCTGAACACGCAAAACCGACAAATAAGCTGCTTCGTGCTGGTCCTCTTCAGAAACCAGGCTCTTGCATAGGCTCAATGCCTGGTTCATCAGCTGGCATTGCTTGAGGAAGTTTTCGGTATCTTCATGGCGCTTTGGCTCAAGCAGCCAATCGGTTCCTTCGGCAATGGCATCTGCCAAAGCCTCTCGACTATTCGTAAAAATCAATTTCCTGTAGTCGAAGCCATACATAAGGTCACGGCATACATCAAGTTTTTCAACAAATTTCGGGTAAGCCGTCGCAGCAATATCCATATTGCCGTAATTATGCTGATCTCGATTCGTATAGTCCTTCATTGCTCGCTTAAGAGCTCCGGCAATGCCTATATAGTCGACTACCAGACCGCCTTCCTTGCCTTTGCAAACACGATTCACTCGGGCAATGGCCTGCATGAGGTTATGGCCCTTCATCGGCTTGAAAACGTACATAGTTGACAGACTTGGTACGTCAAAGCCCGTAAGCCACATATCAACGACAATGGCAATCTTCAATGGATCGTCATCATTTTTGAACTTCCGTTCCATCTCCTTCTTATGTGTGCTACCTCCGCACACGTCGAACCATTCCTCGGGATCCTGATTCGACATGGTCATCACCACACCGATTTTTTCTTTCCATTCAGGGCGTAATTTCAAAATCTTATAGTAGATTTTCATCGCAATCGGGCGACTATACGCAACAATAAGAGCCTTGCCGGCAAGCACATCAGCACGGTTGTTCTCGTAATGGTCAACAATGTCACGGCAGAGCGCATCGATGGTTTCCGGAGTATCGAAAATCGCATCAAGCCCGCCAAGGTCATGCTTGGATTTCTCAATGCTTGCTTCATCTGCTTGATCAGCAAATTCCTTATAAGCGGCGTCAATTCGCCCAAGAGCTCTCTCATCCAGGTGCAGTGCGACAACTCGGCTCTCATAATAAACCGGTTTGGTTGACTCATCTTCAACTGATTGAGTCATGTCATACACATCGATGTAGTCACCAAAAATCTCGCGGGTATTACGGTCATCCGTCGAGATAGGAGTGCCAGTAAAACCGATATAAGAAGCATTCGGCAAAGCCTTGCGAACCATACGAGCCGCGCCAATACTCACCTTGCCATTCTCATCGATGGTTTCCGTGAGCCCGTATTGGCCTCGGTGGGCCTCATCCACCATGACGATAACATTGCTCCGGTCGCATAACGGTTCATCTCCATCAGAGAATTTCTGCATGGTGGTGAAGATAATGCCGTTTGCTTCCCGTCCCTCCAACAATTCCTTCAGATTCTGCCGACTTTCAGCCTGTACCGCCTGCTGGCGCAGGAACTTCGCACATCTGGTGAACTGACCGAACAACTGGTCGTCCAAATCATTGCGGTCAGTAATGACCACAATCGTTGGGCTCTCCAAATATTTTTGAATCAAATGCGCGAAGAACACCATCGACAGGGATTTGCCACTCCCCTGGGTGTGCCAGAACACGCCAATTTTGCCATCTCCAGCAACCGCATCCTGAGCGCGGACAATAGCTTTTTTCACGGCAAAATACTGATGATATGCGCCAAGAATTTTGACTATTTTTTCAGAAGTATCGTTAAAGCACACGAAATTCTGAATAATGTCCAACAACCTTGCTTTTGGCAGCATTCCATCAAGCATGGTCTTCCACGAAGCGTTCTTCGTTTCGAAATAGTCCCCATCGACAGACTTCCATGCCACGTAACGATCCTCGTCCGCGGTAATGGTACCAACCCTAGTCTCAGTCATATCGCTCATTACGCAGAACACATTCGGCACAAACAAGCTCGGAATCTGCTTCATGTACTGACGAAGCTGCAAATAAGCGTCAGACGCATCAGTTTCCACACGTGACGGCGACTTAAGTTCGAAAATGACCAATGGCATGCCATTGATGAAGATAATTATATCAGGGCGCTTCTCTGAATATTCGACAAAAGTCCATTGATTGACAACTTGGAACACATTGTTTTCAGGATGGTTGAAATCTAGAAGGCGAACGATTTCATTCCGTTCTTCTTTACCATCAAAATAACGGACTTCCACACCAGACTGAAGATAGTCATTAAAAATTTCATTCCGCTGCTCAAGACTTCCACTCTCAATATTCTTAATTTTGAGAATTGCCTCATCAATTGCCTTCGCAGGCAACCCTTGATTGACATTAGACAATGCTTCCGGGAGAACATCAGGAATAAAAACATCTTGATAATTCTCAGAAGAACGACGAACATCCGGACCGAACAAATGCTCATATCCCATTGAATCCACAAGATGGTCAATGATCGTATGCTCATACCAGTCTTCATCGATAATCATGGAGTGATTCTTGCCAAGAACAGATTCAACTAACGAACTGTCCATCATGCGCTTCTTTGCCATATCTACTCTCATTCACCGATATCCGGAAAACCATCCAAACCGATTGTACGCTACCAAGGGGGTTCTACTGCCACTTTGCACACCGACGTCGGTACAAACAACTTGAAACAAATCACTTCCGCCCCTCCCAATCTGCATATGTATCATTATCTTTGGTCCTCCACTCACGACGTCCATTAGCAGTCGCACGTCCTTGTACAAAAGCAGCAGCGGCAGAAGGCGAAGAGAAAGGCACATCTCTTGTCAAAGTCGCAATCCCCTTATCATCGATAACGATTGCTCCCTCATTGTTTAATCGTTCATGAAGCTGTTTCCGTAATTCAAACTGCCTGCGAGTACTTTCGACAACATTGTCCTTACGCGTTACTTCTGCAGCAATCGCAGACCCTTTAAGCACAGTAAATTCACCATCAATAATTTGCCCATAAGCAGTACCTCCATGTTTCTTTACCGATACTTGGAATATCGGAGAATCATATTGCAATTCTTCCCCTGCCTTCAATGCATCATCCCATTTTGATGAACGACCGCGAAACACTTCTACCCCAAGTACCGGCAGAATCGTCAGAAATTCCTTAATGAAATGATTCATATCCGAAGCATCTGCTTCCGGCAAATCCGCACCCCCTGTAGGCTCATTGCCGTTTTCCAAAGGAATACGTCCAATCTCCTTAGCTCTCTGGATAAGCTGAGCCTCAATGTAGCGAGCATGTGCACTAGTCAGGTTGCCATCTTTTGAAGTGACAAACACTACTTCAGACCAGAACGATTTCTTGGCCGCATGCTGTTTTAAGCGACTTGCAATATTGTCGCTTTCACCAATATAAGCCAATGGACTTCCATCACTTTTGTCACCAAGCAGGATATAAACGCCTGTACGCTGAGCTTCTTCGCGTTGATAGATTCGACCAAGTTCACTGCGGCTGCCTTTAAACACATGGCCAGTCCAGTTCATGATTTCTGCTGTAACTAAACCACTAAAAGTTCCATCAATCAGAAATAACCTGATCTGCTTACCTTCTGCCATAATGACCAGCTTCCTCCCATTTACAGCGATTGTATCGGTCCGAACATCAGAAAACACTCATTGACACAGTGCCATCAGGCAGCGTGAACCCGCTACATGCGGGAACAAAAATATAGTTATTCCGCCGCAACGGACTTGTATACTTACTCGTATACTTCAAGCAAACTATAAGGTGAAACATGTCGGTTACATCGATTCTCGACAATATGATTTCCGTCACCGATCTCAACCGCGGTGGCGCGAGCAAAACACTAAGCCGAGTCGGTAACAACCACCCAGTCATCGTGCTCGACGGCAATCGGCCCAGCGCGGTTATCATTACCCCCGATGACTATTGGCGCCTCACTCAAGCGGAAGAGGATTTCGCACTATACCAAGAAGCCATGGACCGCCTACACAATGGCGACGGAACACAATTGACCGACATAGACGTATTCGGCGAGCATTACCATTCCGTCAACGACGGTTTTGAACCAGAATTTGAATAAGGCTTGCAACAACGCCAGTTTCGACAAGATTTTCAGACAGCATAAGGAGAACACATGCGGTTGGAAATGACGGGAAGCTTTGATGCCGATGGGAGTGCGGCATCATCCAATGACCTGCTGTTCCTTGGATTCCACGGATACAGCAACGATGAATCGGGAATGGTGCGCATCATCAACGCGATCTGTGCAACCGGCAGTCCCGACAACACGCATCACGCCAACGCCAACGGAAACGGCAACGTCAATAGCAATACCAACCGCAATCCCGCTGCCGACCCACCCATCAAGCCCAACTACATCTCATTCCGCGGCACATATACGCGCCCATACATCGGCAGCCACTACTGGTATCCCGACGGATGCTCCGTCAGCGAGCGCCAACATGAGTGCAGCCAGGTCGGCGCCGAAGTGGTGTGCATGCTGCAATCGCCGGTATTCCAGCGTTTCCGTAAGGTGTTGATCGGTTTTTCACAGGGCGGATACCTGTCGTATCGCATGACTACGGAGTATCCGGACGTGTTCGATATGGCGGTGTTGCTCAGCCCGTCATTCAAGGGGGAAACAGCGGACACGATCCCTGCCGGCCGCACACGATTCGCGCTTTGCTACGGCAGTGATGACCGTACGATTCCAATCGCCGACCAGCAGTGTGCCCGTGAGCAACTTGGCTCGACCGGTCGTTGCACGTATTTCGAATATCCCGGCATGGCGCACAACATATGTGATCAGGAAATTGCCGACGTGCGCGCCTGGCTGGGATTGTGAGCCATGGCGAGTACTCACATACCATGCGTAATTGGAATCTTGCCAAAGAACGCTCACTAGAGCTGATAAGTGTAGCTTATTTTTGCGTTAGCTACATGCAATCGGATAAGTGTAGCTTAATTCCGCATTAGCTACATGTATTTGCCTATAGAAAAAGCCGGACGGTGGATTCTTGAATCCACCCATATGGGCGAACCGTTGAATCCGCCGTCCGGCGGCGCGACTGCTTCTCAAGAATGTGTGCTTGACTCACATGGATGGTACTGAGAACCATTCGCTTAACGATCTGCTTCCATGCGCGCCAACCACGTAAGGAACGCGGCTGCGCGGCACGGACACAAATCAAGTCTTGCGTGGCTCGGGCCGCGGTGGGCAACGCCACGGCGGCCCGAAAGCCAAGGGATTACTCTAGCCGCAGCCTGGAATAATCGCAAGCCGACCGAACTTCGGTTCAGGCTTTGGCGACTTCCACGCTGAGCTCGGAGCCGCCTTCCTTCACGTCGAAGGAGGTGGCGAGCGTCTCGGAGGTGATGAGATCCTTGAACTGCTCGACCTTCGCCACGTCATCGGCCGGTACGGTCAGCGTCAGGGCGATGCGGTCGGAGATTTCCAGATCGGCGGCCTTACGGGCGTCCTGCACGGAGCGGATCACGTCGCGGGCGTATCCTTCGGCAACCAGATCGTCGTTCAGCTCGGTGTCGAGGATCACGAAGCCGCCGGTCGGCAGGGCCGCGGACACGGAGTTGGCGGCCTCTTCGGCGTTCTGTTCCTCCACGCTGTTGATCAGCTCGTACTCGCCCTCTTCCAGCGTAATGTCGCCGTTCGGGGTCTCGCACACCGGGGCGCCGGAAGCGTCCACATGCCATGCGCCGGACTTGGAGGCCTTGATGGCGAACTGCACGTCCTTGCGCAGGCGCTTGCCTGCAACGCGGGCGTTCACGCGCAGCTCGTGGATGATCTTCAGGCCCTGGGAGCCCGCATCCTCAAGCGTGCACAGCTCCACGTCCTTGACGTTGAGCTCGGACTTCAGAATCTCGTCGTACGCGGCCACGGCGGCGGTATCCTCCACCACCACGGTGAGCTTGCTCAGCGGCTGACGCACGCGGATCTGCTTCGCCTTACGCATGGACAGGGTGCTGGAGACGACCTCGCGCACCTTCTCCATCGCGTCGACCAGAGCCGGATCGTCGACGAGCACGCGGCCAAGTTCGGTGGCTTCGCCGGTCTTCTCGTCGGCCAGGAACGGCCAGTCGGCCAGATGCACGGATTCGCCGCCGGTCAGGCCGCGCCACACGGATTCGGCTTCCATCGGGGCAAGCGGTGCGAGAACGCGCATGAACACCTCAAGCACGGTGTACAAGGTGTTGAACGCGTTCTCGTCCTCCTTCCAGAAGCGGTCGCGGTTGTTGCGGATGTACCAGTTAGTGAGCATGTCGATGAAGTCGGACACGGCGTCGCATGCATCGGAGATCAGGAACTGGTCCAGCGAGGACTGGGTCTTTTCGACCAGTCGGTGGGTACGAGCCAGCAGGTAACGGTCCATTTCCGGCAGCGATGCAACTTCGTCGGCGCGCAGCTGGCGGGCGTCGTAACCGGCACCGTTCTTCGCCGCGTTGGCATACAGCGTGAAGAAGTAGTAGGAGCTCCACACCGGCAGCATCACCTGACGCACGGTGTCGCGGATGCCGTCGGCGGTGACGATAAGGTTGCCGCCGCGCAGGATCGGCGAGCTCATCAGGAACCAACGCATGGCGTCGGAGCCGAAGTCGT
>ENA-OURS01000474-OURS01000474.1-human-gut-metagenome-genome-assembly--contig:-NODE-474-length-47890-cov-30.137264_pt1 | contig 47890 bp, 37 predicted proteins | sample MGYA00242109_ERZ509010 | MGnify/ENA primary metagenome ERZ509010 (study PRJEB26280, sample SAMEA2338774) | human gut metagenome | biome: human gut; feature: human-associated habitat; material: faeces... | reverse complement strand
CCTTATGGCTGTTTTATACTTGTATCAGGGGAGATTATATTTCGGTAAGCGGCACTTGTGTCCGGGTGGAAACGACCGCGATACGAAAGCGTATAAAAAGCCTGACGCTTGAGTATGAAGAGAAAAAACCAAGGCTTTTGACCGTTTCCGTACACGAAAGGATAAAGCGCCTCAGCGTGGGAGATACTGTGATTATATACTTATCGGAAAGGACACCGGTGTACAGCCGTGACGGAGCGTATCTGATTTACGGTTACTACGCCGTTGAAATAAGAAAAGGGGCCTGACTATGACAGACAGAGACAGAATACTCGGCTTACTGGAGGAGATACACAGCTTAGTCGAGGAAAACGGGAATGCAGACGGAACGCTCCGTTTTGATGCGTTGCGGGCAATGGTTGCCTTGGACTTTGCTAAAACAGAGATTGAAAAGATGATTTCGGGGCAAATTCCCCAAACGGATTGACTATTTCGGTGGATTATGCTATACTAACATTGTAAGTTTCAAGATTTCCTACGAGAAATCCGAGTAATCCGAGTTTTCAAAGTGTCAATTAGCACGCAATGTGCTGGTTGGCACTTTTTTTGTTTCTGTCGGTTTCTACCCGTGATAAGCGGGATGAAATAAATATTTTTGTTGCAGGCGATCCCTGCAGAAAGGAGCACCCTATGTTAAAAGTATTTGCAACCCAGGTCGTCGTATCGAGAGGATATGACGGCGCAGCAGCCATCAAGTTTTCGGAGAAAGGTGATGCGGTGAGATTCCGGATCGGCAAGAAGGTCTATGACCCTAACGCTGAGAATAATGCTCGGTGGATCAATCTGGCAGTTAAGGGCTTCGGTCCGATTTGCGAGCGCATCAAGAAGATGCAGCTCAAGGATGGATCCTTTGTCAATCTTATCGGCCGTCTGGACGAGGATGTTTGGGAAGACCAGCAGACTCACGAGAAGAAAAGCGCAATGGTCATCATTCTGGATGATATTGAGTATGCTTCCGGCGGAGGTAAGTCTAAGGATAACCAGAACGCCGATGAAGCGCAAGGACATCCGGCATCATCGACGGCACCGGCAGCGGCCGCACCCGCAAATAATGGCGGCGGCTTTACCGGCTACGAGTCGTTTGGCGGAGGCAATTCCTTCTTCGACGAAAACTGAGAGGCAACAATTGGATCGGGCGTATAAGAGGCGCACATGAGTGACCGTATGGTTTCTTGTGTGCGCCTTTTTGCGTTCAGAAAGGACATCTCAATGAACAACAAAGACCGAAAGCGGCAAATTGCCTATGAGGTGCTGATGATTTTAGGAATGCTGGCACTGCTGACATTCATCTGCAGACTCTGGCCGATCCTGCTGCTCATCATCCTCGGCATTTTTGCTGCAGCGATCCGACTGCTGTTTCTGTCCGGAAATCGTGTCGATCCGGTAGAACCGCAGCCGCTGCTTCCTGCCCCCATACCTGCACCGACGGAAAGCGACCTGCGGAAGCTGGCGCATTCCCTCATTACCAGCCGGGTTACGACGCTCGTGTTGAATGAGTATCCGAATGCCCGGTGGATCTGGGAAGCACCGAATGCGTTTGAACTGATCGAACTCGGCGAGGAGGTCTATATCCTGCTCAACCGAGCCGGCGGTTATCGCAAAGCAAAGGTCATTATTCAGAATCTTCAGGTTATCGGCCTTCAGTATCAGGAGATACCGAAAAAGCCGGATGAGTCTGAGGAACGGACGGAAGCTCCTGCCACTGAGCAACCGAAAGAAAACTATGAGCTCATCGCCTTTGAATGGGCGGAGTCTCACATCTTTGAGCTGAACGCACGGTGCAATGACGCCATCGGTCAGGGATTGACCGAAATCATCCTGACGGCCGATGAACTTCCTGCCCGTGAGAGCTGGGAGAATGTTTGCATGGAATTGCAACGGGCAGAGCTTGAGGATGTGGAATGTATTTCGGAGGGAATCAAAATCAATCTATCGCACTGAGTGCAGAAAGGGAGTAAAGTATGGCAACATACATCAACAATATTTTTAATTTCGGCAGAAGGCTGCCGTCGCCGTTTGACACCATTGCAAACAAAAAGATCAAGGTATCTTCCAAGTACGGCGACGGGACAACTTCTACCCTTTGCAGCGCGATGATCAAGGCGATCCATGCGGTCTGCCATTGCATGGACGGATCCGGTGAGGGCGCTGTCGGCATCATAGATCATCGCACGGCGGCAGAGTATAAATCCTCTGCCAGCGCTGATGCCTATCATCTTGTTGTGTACGACAGCAATACAGGCACCTTGCTGGCGAGCGTCTATGACAGCAATATGGAGACCTTTGAAAACTACGCCCTCAACAGCAGCGGCCGTGACGGAGCCGCCGTTATGATGGCACTGTTCCCGATGCTGATGCAGGACGATGAATTCAAAGAAAACTTCGAGGCTTACCAGGACGAGCTGAACGCCGGCTATCCCCATATGGATAAGGCTACGGAATACATGGCGCTTATGTGCGACAATGCCTATCGCCGTATCAAGGATGACAGCTGCGCTGCCCATATCAAGGTCAATGTAGATAAGGCAGGCAATCTGATGCGTGTATCTCAGACGCACCTGGATTCCGGCAGTTTTACACCGACTACGGTACTGGCGGGTGAATTCAAGATATTTGCTCAGACCGGACCGGCGCAGATTTATTCCGCAACGGAAACCATCGACCATGTGGATTTCGAGGGACAGTATGTGCTGAACAAGCGCACTTTCAGCCCGCAGGAAGCGATGCTGATTCCAAAGCTTCCGGAGTGGTATATCATCCCGAAGGAAGTTGTAGACATCTGCAAGCACGCCAAGGCGACGACCGGCAAATCCATGCAGATGCGTAACTTCTTACTGCGCGGACCGGCAGGTACGGGTAAGACAATGGGTGCAAAAGCCATTGCTGCAGGACTCGGTCTACCGTATATGAAATACACCTGCTCAGCCAACACGGAGATCTTCGACTTTGTCGGCATGATCTTTCCGGATTCTGCGGACGGATCTACGGGCAGTGCCCAATTGGACGCCGAACGGGAAACACTGATGCAGATGGGCGGCATCAACTATGCCAATGTTTCAAAGCTGATGAAGCTGCCCGACCTCGACGATATGGACTACGATCCGGCAGGTGTCTATATGGCGCTGACCGGCGTGGAGAATGCCGCTGCTACCTCACAGGATTGCATGAGCATCGTACTTGACCGTGTAACGGAAAAGGTACGGGAGCTTTCCAGAACCGTGGAGGATAAAAGCAGCAGCGGACAGACCTATCGCTATGTGGAGACTGACTTTATCAAGGCGCTCAAGCACGGCTATGTGATTGAAATACAGGAACCATCTACTATCGTCCAACCGGGCGTGCTGGTGGGTCTGAACTCTCTTTTGGAGCAATCCGGATCTATCACATTGCCGACCGGCGAGGTCATCCAGCGTCATCCCGACGCCGTCGTAGTTGTAACGACCAACACGAGCTATGAAGGCTGCCGTGGCATGAATCAGTCCGTGCTCGACCGAATGAGTCTGGTACGGGATGTGGAGCTGCCGAGCCCTGAAGTGATGGCGCAGCGTGCTATGTCGGTCACAGGAGCTACGGATGAGTATGAGGTGTCCAAGATGGTGCAGGTAGTCAATGACCTTGCGGAATATTGCCGCAAAAACAGCATCACGGACGGCTCTTATGGTATGCGCAGTCTGATCGACTGGATCATCAGCAGCGAGATCACCGGAGATGTCTACGAATCGGCGCTGTATACCATCATCAGTAAGGCAACCGCCGACGAGCTTGACCGTGAAGCACTGATCAGCACGGTTTTGGAACCGATTTTTGCACCGAAACGGCATAAGGCGTCGGCATAACAATTTCAGAGAAAGGAGGCTACCCTAAATGGCAAGGGTGAATCATAAATTAGTCAAACAGCGTCTCAATGAGAAGCGCAGCAAAATCACGGATAAGCAGTTCTTTTCTTCCCGTATGTTGGCGGGGCATTTTGAGGATCTGGCAGCAGCACAGACCAGACGGTATCATTACAACCGTCGTGTCCGTGTGAACCTTCATTGGTGGCCCAAGGATGCCTTCACTGCGGCAACGGACAATATGCAGATCCGCATCAACACGGGCCATCCGTTGGTGACCAAGGTCAAAGGGCGCGAGAATCGGTATCAGATCGTGTGCGGCATGTTTGCGCACGAGCTGGGGCATGTGCTCTTTACTGATTTTCTTTCAGTCCAGACTTATCACAACTATCTGGATAGCTTCAAATGGTATCCTCGCCCGCCGGCTTTCCGGCTGGCGGCGGATGCCCGGAATGAGAAAGCGTTCTGGGAATATGTCAAGGAGGACCCAAAGAATCTGCAGATGGTCCATCAGATCGCGGCGAACATTGCCAATATCATTGAAGACGGGTATATCGAAAATCGGATGCTGAACAGCTTCCCCGGTACACTCGGCTACGGCTTGGAAACGCTGCGCGAGCGTCATTTTGACGAGATCGATACGGTGACAGAGCTGATCGCCAAGGAAGCAGACGACGATGGGCATATTCTTGAAAGTATCCTGCAAATCATGCTGTCCTACGCCAAATTCGGTCGAATCAAATACGGCGGCGAGCCGAAAACAGACGAGCGCATAAAGACGGTATTCGGCCTGATCGATGACATTGATGAGGCCCTGATGAACCGTTCCGGTAAGGAGCGCTTGAATGCCGTCAACACCGTAATGATCCGTTGTTGGGAGTACATTCAAGATTTCTGTGAGGTTTGCAAAGAGCATCAGGAAGAAGCGGAAGCTGCAGGCGGCACAGTCACTGTGGCTGAAACGCTTTCTGAAATTCTCAGCTCCATTGCAGGTACATCTGAGGTCGGCAGCGGAACCAGCACCCCTGTTCCGGAGGCATCCGGCAACGGCGGTGAATCAGCGACCGCTGCAGCAAGAGCGGAAACACGGTCCGATGCGTCTGAAAGTGGGTCTGACGACGAAAACGCTTCTCCCCAGACTGAGTCGGAAAACAACGAAAACACATCTGGGTCTGGAGAAACTTTAAATCAACCAGGTAATTCAGAAAGTGCAAAGCAAGGAGGCGGAGATTCCGGCACCGGAAAGCAGCAAATCTCGGAATCCGAAAAAGGAAGAATTCCGCACCAACAGACAGACGGCATCAGCGCCCCTGTCAGCGGTTCTGTCACAAAAAATTCCGAGTATCAGCGCGAACAATATGACCGTGCTGCCTCGGATATCGAACGGATCCTGGATAACATGGCAGAAAAAGCTGCCTGCGAGGAGTTGGAGAGCGAACGCATACGGGAACTGAATGAAGCTGCACAGAGTATTTCCTACGGAGATATCCACAGCGGCGTCAATATCCGCGTGAACCGCATTGCATCCGTTGATCCGGAGCTTGTGGAACAATACGATGCAATCTGTAATCCGCTCATCAGCATTTCCCGCCAGCTCCAGAAAAGTCTTTTGCGACAGCTCAAGGAGAACCGGCGCGGCGGCAAACAGACCGGCCTTATTATGGGGCGGCGTCTGGATGCGCACGCTTTATGCCGGAATGACGGCAAGGTGTTCTATAAGAACAACCTGCCAAATGAAATCCCTGAGCTTGCTGTAGGACTTCTTTTGGATGAGTCCGGTTCCATGTGCTCCTGCGACCGCTGCACTTATGCCAGAGCGGCAGCCATCATCCTATACGACTTTTGTGAAAGCCTTGAGATCCCTGTTATGGTATACGGTCACTCGACTGATTGCTATGACGGAAAAAATTCGGTCGAGCTTTACTCCTATGCCGAGTTCAACGGTTTTGACAATGACGATAAGTACAGGCTGATGGACATCAGCGCCCGCGGCAGCAACCGCGACGGAGCGGCACTTCGCTATGTAGCGGAGGCGCTTTCCAAGCGGTCGGAGGCTGTAAAGCTTCTTATCCTAGTATCAGACGGGCAACCTGCCGATACCGGTTACTGCGGCACGGCCGCTGAGGAGGATCTGCGCGGGATCAAGCAGGAATATCAACGCAAAGGCATACTCTTTGTTGCCGCCGCAATCGGCAACGATAAGCAGAATATTGAGCGGATCTACGGAGATTCCTTCCTCGATATTACTGACTTAAATCAACTGCCCACGAAGCTGACCGGTGTGGTCAAGCGTCATATTCGGGTATAAACACATCAAGAGATAACAAAACGATGGGCAGCTGGTGATGACACACGGTTGCCCATCTGCTTTTTCAGAAAGGAACATCATTATGCATTTCAAAACACTGGTGACCGTGAACATGCCGACTGTGGAAGAAGATCCGCACGAAAATGCTGCGGTCGAACAATCCATCGAATTGCTGCAGGCCAGAAAAGATGATTTGGCTAAGGACATTATGGCGGAACTGACTCTGTGCTCTCTTATGGGAAGGACAACGAATTTCGCACGCCAACTGGTGGGCGCAGTAGAAGAAGTTATGACGCCATACAGTACCGAACCGCCGGAAGAATACAAGGAATTTGCTGATATGACCGAGGAACTGAAAGCCGACTACGCAAAGTCCGTAGACTGTCTGAAACTTCCAAACGGAAAGATCGTCGAATGCGGAAGTTATCCGTATTTCAGCAAGTACAGCATTGTAGACGGGAAGGTCAGTCAAAACAAGGTCGGTCATCTCCATCATACCAGACGCACGAAGCAATCCCGGAAAATACAGTACCTGCCGAATTGTCCTCGGCAGAAGGCGTATAAGACCTTTGAAAAATATGCCGAAGATTATCGCGGATATGAGTACAACGAGGAAGAAAAGGGATACGGCTTTTATTGCAATCCCAATGCCATGTGGGACTGGTATCAGATCGGCGGAAGATGGCCGGTGACTTTCCTTGTAAAAGCAGACTGTACGGAATACTCTTTCGGGGAACGAAGCTGGGGCAACTACAGCAAAAAATACCCTGCGCCCGAAGGATATATGTGGGTTTCGGCAGCGAGGAAAAAAGACATCTGCTGGGATGTTATGCAAAATTGGTACATTGTTCAGGATACGGAGCGATACAACAAGCTCAAGAAAGCATTCCAATGCGGCAAACTCCCCGATGGGTTCTATGGTGAGTTCCGAGAGGACGGAATCTTTTGCTACGGCGAATGCGCCTTCGCAAACGGTGAAACCTTGGACGAATACCTTGCCCGCATAGGAATACCGAAATCGTGGAAGTATCCCATCGGCGTATCTGATATCGTCGATGCAGACGAATGGCTCAGCAAAAATGACATCAGCATCGGAAAAGAGAGCGGTATCTGGCACGATCAGATCGATACCTATATCGATGATCTTGACGGTGAAGATGTTCTCGTTTCCGTAGACTATCACATTTAAGGAGGTGCTCATATGCTTATAAACAAACCCGGTGCCGAATTCCTGTATAACGGCATCACATACCGTGTCGGTGATGTGATCATCGGCAGCGACCAAAGCGAATATGCCGGCCTTATCGGATCTATCCTTGAGATCCGTGACGGCGACGACAGAGAAACCGAAAACGATACCCCAGACATCTACTGCTCTTTTGAACCTCCGGTATTACCGACGGATATAGCAAAGGTGGAAGCGATGTTTTCGGACCTGTATGGCGAAAAGAAGGAACTGGATGACATTTTCTTCGATATGGTTATTATGGCTCCGGAAATGATTATCGTTCCCGGTCAGGCAAAGAAGTCCATTAAGCTCTACATACTGAGCGAGGATTGGGCTGCCAACGGGGATACCGGACATTCGTCCAGTATTTATTCAGATCCGCTGGAAGCTAGAGCAAGGCTCAATGAGGCGCTCGGAAACGAGATCGACTCCGGCTGTCTTTCGGACTGGATCAATACACCGGAATACCGGACAGAAACATCGGAAAATTCCTATGAAGGATGGCTTGATGGATTCTACTGTGAAAGCCATTACGCCATTTCTCTGGAAGAACGTAATGTGGTTCTAACTCCTTCGGTCATCGGAGATGTTGGACGGACCTATCTGGACGCATCCCGGTATGAGGATTTTGCCTCTCAGGTTGAGCAGTGGGAAGAAGTCGGCGAGTTATCGGAAGAAGAATATCAGCGGTATCTTGCGGATGTACGCATTCCGAATATGATCGACAAAGGACTGAGCGATATCTATTGGGAGTGCTACTGGGAATCTGTTTCAGAAGCTGCGCACACGCTGCTGCGTGAGTATTTGGCTCGAAATACGCATTCCGGCACGGAATCCGCAGAAATTGAACCCGGAGGTGAGTCCAAATGAGCATTAAACCCTGGCGCACCTGCGGGTATTGTATATGCTTAGCCGAACTATGCTTCCGGTCTTCTTCCAAAATACAGGCTTTGCTAGAACATGCACCGAAAACGGTGGATAGTGAAAGGCGGATAATATGGTAGGAAGAAAAAACAAATATGATTCGGCTTGCTACTATGCGGGCAAGAAAATCGGAGGCTGTACAGTTGCAGACGGCGATGCATATGTTGTGCTGATGAATCAATGCAATTATGATGCCGCCCGTGTCCTCCGGGAGTATGCTTATTTCTCGCCGGAATTAAAAGAAATTCTAACCAAGGTTGCAGAAATTCAAGCTAAGTCAAATGCTGATATCGGGAGGGTTTATTGTGAAAGAAGAAGCCAGTAATCGTAAACCGCTTACCAGCATCGTTTCCTACCCGGAGCGCGGCGAAGGCGGCAATAACCGATACCGTGGGAACTGCTCCCCCAAACTGATTGAAGACCTTATCGGGTTCTTTAAGCCCAAAGAGATCTGCGATTATATGTGCGGGAGCGGCACAACCAAAGCGGCGGCTGATAAAGCCGGTATCCGCAGTCATCTTTACGATCTGCACAGCGGGTTCGATATTATGAATTGCGATATTCCTGAGCGACCGGAATTTGTATTCTGGCATCCGCCGTATTGGGACATCATTCAGTATTCCGATGTCATGTACAAAGCGTCCGATGTGATGCAGAAGTACGGATATGACCCGAAATGCCTGGACCTGTCCCGTATTGAAAACTGGAACGATTTCGTCAAAGCAATGAATTATGCCATGATGAAACAATTTTCGGCACTGGAAAAAGGCGGTCGGATGGCTGTTCTGATGGGTGACATCAAAAAGAAAGGCAGACTTTACAGTATGCTTGCCGAGATCGTAAAGCCCGGCACCTTAGAGAATATCATCATCAAGGCGCAGCACAACTGCTTTTCGGGCCGGACGCAGTATAGCGGTAGGTTTATCCCTATCCTGCATGAGTATGTTATGATCGTTCGCAAGGACTCTCCTGTGCTCATTCCGATTCTGATGACACAGAGCTCAACGGTAGATATCCGTGATATGCCGGGAGCAACCTGGCGTGATGTGGTTGCGGCAGTTTTGGAGCAATGCAAGGAGCCGGTGGCTCTTTCCTTTCTCTATGAACAGATCGAACCGCATAAAAAGGCACAGGCAAACAAATGGTGGAAAGAAAAGATCCGCCAAACGCTGCAGATCAATCCCATGCACTTCACCCATGACGGGCGAGGCTTGTGGTCATTGAACAGGAACGCAGCATAGTAACCATTATGGGGGGGATGTCACTTCGGTGGCATCCCTTTTTGCATACATATGTGGCAAGGTTCAAAAATGATTTTTTCTTGAATTACACAACACGCTATTGATATTTTCTAATTTGTTGTGTATAATATAGGCAGAGGTGATTAGATGAATCTGCTACTGCACACCGTAATGCAGGAACGGCAGCGCATCGAGAATATGCTTGCCCAATATGAGGCAGAGCTTTCGCTGCTTCCGAAAGGAACGATTTCAGAAAAGAATAGCGGTGGAAAGACTTATTATTATTTGAAATACCGTGACGGGAAGAAAGTCATATCAAAATATGTCGGTCGACAGGATGTTGAGGCTGTGCGGGAACAAATCGAGAAAAGAAAACATATTGAAGCGATGATCTGTTCTCTGCAAGACGAGAAAAATATTGCAGATAAAGTATTGGATGGTAAGCTATGATTGTATATCATGGAAGCAATGTGATTGTTTCCGAACCGAAGCTGGTTCACCAAAATCGTTTTTTGGACTTCGGGTTTGGCTTTTATACAACCACAAATAAAGTTCAGGCAATTGGCTTTGCAGATAAGGTAACACGTCGGCGCCGAGAAGGAACAAAGTGCGTCAGTATATATGAGATCGATGAGTCGAAAGCATTTTCCGAATGCTCTGTACTGCGCTTTGATAAGCCGGATGAAGCTTGGCTCAATTATGTATCTGACAACCGTTCCGGAAATTACACCGGAGATAATTACGATTTCATTTTCGGCCCGGTAGCCAATGATGATGTGTATACGACCTTTACACTGTATACTACCGGTGTTCTTACAAAAGAGCAGACGCTGGAGGCATTGAAAATCAAAAAGCTGTATGACCAGCTCGTGCTTTCATCGGAGAAAGCGCTGTCCTATCTGAAATTTATCGGTACAGTCCCAGGGGAGGAAATGATATGAGTGAAGAAAAATTCAGTGCGGTAATCGGACTGATTGTGCCAGAGGTAATACATCTCATTACGGAAAATTATCCTTATGATGAGGTAAATGCTGCCCAGGAGTTTTATCGCACCCAAGTTTATGCGCTGCTGGAACAGGAAGAAACGAAACTTTGGCATTTCAGCCCATTGACCCTGTTTAATATGTTTGATGAAGAAAAGAAGACAGGTAAGTTTTCTATTCCGGAGGAGGGATAAATATGTCAAAGCAAGGTGAATTTATGATTTTTAGTGCCGAGCAGTACAAATACGCAAAGAAGCTGACCGGCAGACAGCTTGATGAGCTGTTCAGTAAATATCGCGTGTGGGATTACCTGTACGCCTGCTATGAGGCGCTTCACACCACCGGCACAAACTATATCATTCACGATATCGATCTCTATATCGATGCACGAAAACCCACGATGGCTTAAACTGATGCGCATTTACATTCTGACTGCAAATCTTCAATTTTTGAAGTAAGAATGTAAATTGATTTGTGCTGAAAATGCCCTTTTCCGGCGAATGGATTGACTATTGCGAAGTTTTCTGTTATACTATCTGTGTAAGTATCAAGTTTGGTTCTGATCCAAGCACAGTTTAACAGAGTTACCACAGTGTCATTTGCGTTATTGCAAATGGCACTTTTTTTGTTTCCGGCCAATTCATTCGGGCATAAAGCCAGCAGTCCTTCGGGAGTGCTGGCTTTTGTCATATATCAAGGCGGCACTGCCGTCAAAATCAAAGAAAGGAGCATTTCATTATGCAAAACCCATGCCAGGACAGCTACTATACGCTGTTCAGTTCCTATCCGATGCTGCTGGATTATCATGAGGAGCAGGCAAAGAACAGCCGTTGGATCCGCTGCAAGGTCGCAGACCTGCAGGTGGAGTCACTCGGTAAGTCCTCGCCTCTCATCGGTAATTTGCCGGCATTCGCCGCAGGAACATCACAGGAAGCCGTAGATGATACGGCAGATAATCTCGGGCTTGCCATGCGCGTAAACGGAGAACTCTATCCGGTCCGTATGACAGCCTACAAAAGCCTGCTCGACAGAGCAAAGATCGGAGGAACCGCGCTCCCCAAACTCAGCCGCGAGGTATTAGCCGAAGTGCTCAACGAATGCCTGAAGCTGTATTCGGCGGATGCGCTTTTGCTGATCCGGGACGAAAAAATCTCCGCCGTTCACTCCGGTGATGAGGTGGATTATTCCGTCCTTCCGATCGACGAACTGCTGAGAGTTCTGCAAGCAAAGCTCGATGCACGGTTCTCCGGAAACGAGTTTGAGTCCGGGTACTGTGACCATTCCCTGGTCAGTGCCTCATGGCGAATGCCTGACCAGAAGGAAGACCTGCTCGGGACCTACGCAAAGGTGCTGGCTTCCCAGGGCAAAGCGACGATGGCATCCAAGCTGATGCCGGGTATCCGCTTTATGACATCGGATACCGGTGTCGCCTCGGCAAAGGTCTCTGCGCTTCTGATGAACGGCAGGCACTCTATCCATATCGGTGGATGCGTAGCCGTAGCTCACCGGCATCAGTCCAAGGTCGCTGACTTTGATGCGGCGCTGGATCAACTGTTTGCCCAGTTTGGGGACAGCATCGCCAAGCTTCAGGCTTTGATGGAGATCCATCTGGATTTCCCGATCAATGCCATGACGCGGGTGTGTAAAAAGCTCAGCCTTCCTAAAAAGGCGGCGGTCGAGGCAATCGCCATGTTTGAGATGTCCTACGGCGGAGGCCCTGTCACGGCACACGATGTGTTTTTAGCCATGCAGGAGATCCCGTTTATTCTCAAAACGGATAAGTTTCCCGAAAGCAAACTCCTTGTTGTCGAGGAAAATATGGCGCGTGCGCTCACACTCAAATGGAGTGATTTTGATTTGGCAAAGGCGGTGAGCTACTGATGGCGGCACCGAATATCCTATGCGATACTGCCGGAATGACCAACGCCCAGTGGCTGGCAGCCCGCATGCACGGTCCGTCCGGTAAAATCCCTTATACGGTCGGCGGCAGTGATGTGGCAGCCGTCTTCGGGGTCTCCCCTTGGACAACGCCGCTGGAACTGTGGATGATCAAAAAGGGACGGATGAAACCGCCTGCAAAAAGCAACGCCAATCAGCTTGAGATGGGGCATTTGCTTGAACCGATCGCAGCACATTGGTATGCCAAGAAAACCGGGAATCGCGTGTATGAGGACACGAATCTGTACCAACACGCAGACCATCCGTATGCGCTTGCCAACTTCGATCGGCGTTTTGAGCGTGCCTCTGACGGAGAGCCTGGTATCCTGGAGTGCAAAAGCTGCACCTATCATAAAGCAAGCGAGTGGGACGATGGTGCCATTCCTTTATATTATGAATTGCAGCTGCGTTTCTACCTGGCCGTTGCTGATGTCAACATCGGTTCGTTCTCTGCAATCTGGGGAAACAACCCGGACAACGACCTGGCGATTCCGGATATCACCCGGGATAAAGCCAAGGAAGATATGATCTTCGAGCGTCTTGATGAATGGATATGGAGCCTTGAGCATGATAAGCCGCCTACAATGTCCGGCGTAGCGCCGCAGCTGGCGCTTGAATCGCTGGCCCGTATCTACGGAGAAAGTCAGTCTGGGCTGCCGACCATTGAATTTTCCTCCAAACAGGAAAACGCACTGCGCCGAATCGCTCTGTTGCAGGGCAAGATCACGGAGTGCAACCGTGAAATCAAAACTTATGAAAAGGAGATCGAAGCACACAGCGTGCGAATTGCCGAAATCATGAAGGAGCATGAGCATGGCGTCCTTACGACGACATCGGACAAGCTGCTCATTGATTTCGTGACCAAATCCACTACACGACCCGATTCCAAGGTTCTGAAGGCAAAATATCCGACGATCCTGCCGGATGTGATGAAAACGACACAGAGCCGCAAGGTCAAGGTCAGTGTACAACCACTTTAAGAAAGGAGTCCTACGATGGACAATATCTATCACCAATACTGGCAGCAGGAGCTGATGTATCAGTTGGCTTCCGCTGACCGGTGCCGCAAGAGAGCCTATGTGTGCTCCCCCTTCCGGGCGGACACCCGCGAGCAGTGCGAAAAGAATCTGCGCACGGCAAGAGCTTATATGTTCTACGCAAACAAGAAAATGAACATGAACGCCGCTGCGCCTCATGCGTATCTGCCGCTTTTGCTTTGCGATGAAATTCCTGCCGAACGAGCTATCGCGCTCCGGTTCGGTCTGGAGATTCTGGAGCAAAGCGATGTTATGCTCGTATGCGGAAATAAGCTCAGCAACGGTATGCGCGGCGAAATTGCCAAGGCGGCTTTGCTTCGTATGCCGATTACAGTGTTTGACGAAGGCTTGTATCTGGAGGTGCAGAAACTCGTCACACAAAATAACGGGAATAAGAAATCCGTAAAGCTGGATCGTGAAAACTTTCCGATGGCTTTTACGGAGCCTGAATCTTATCTGGAAAATGCGGCACTGTTCAAATGAGTATGCCGTATCACAAAGAACTCCTGAGAAGCAGTGTTTCGCTGCGTTTTCGGGAGTTCTTTGTTTTCCGGAACAAAGCGAAAGGAGTAATGACATTGTTATGCCAATTTGAAAAAATGATCTATCCTTCCGGAACCGGTGCGGCGGATGCGGCAAGCTTTATGATCGCACTTTACCGTCCCTGTGAAAAATTGAAGGATAGCAGTGGCAACACCATTACACAAATCAAAGCCGTCGGGTACTGCCTGCCTACTGCGGGTAACATGCGCTATGAAATGCGTGGACACTGGCGCAAGGATCCCAAATACGGCATTCAGTATGATGTCGAGGGGTACGAGGAACAGATCATTCCGACCAGGGAAGGCATCGTTGCCTATCTCTCGTCAGGGCAGATCAAAGGCATCGGTTCGAAAATGGCGGAGCGCATCTATGATGCGTTTGGAAATATGGCACTGGAGGTGCTGGACAAGAAGCCGGAAAAGCTTTTGACCATCTCCGGTATCAGTCAGAATAAACTCAAAAAAATCTGCGATTCCTACCTCGCCAACCGCGGTGCTCGTGATGTGGTAGCCTTTCTGTCGCCGCACGGGATCACGCCGAACCGTGCCGTAAAGCTCTACAAAGAATACGGAGAACAAACGATGGATATCGTAAAAAACCATCCGTATAAGCTCTGCGAAATGGCCGGCGTGGGCTTCAAGACGGCAGATAAAATCGCCATGAGTATGGGCATCGACCGCCTATCTCCTGAACGAGTGGACGAAGGTATCCTCTACACACTGACTGACGCGGAGAGCCGCGGAAATCTGTGTATGGAACGGGATGGCTTCATTGCAGCCTGCCAAAAGACTTTGGAGACGCCGGGGCTTACGAATCAAATGATCGCAGCCCGTGCCAATCGCCTCATTCTTGACGGCAGAATGCGGACCTATGAAAGCTGTGTTTATCGGGAAAAGACAGCAAAAGCTGAAGAAAAGCTCGCCGACTTGATCCGGTATCAGATTCGCCATCAAAATCCCTGCACTTATGGTGATTTGGACCATGAGCTCGACCGTGAGGAAAGCCGTTTGAAGGTGCGTCTGGCACCCGAACAGCGTCAGGCAATTAAAACGGCGCTCACCAGCGGCCTTTGCATTATTACCGGCGGTCCCGGTACCGGCAAGACGATGCTGCAAAAAGCTTTGCTTGGCATTTACAGCCGCAATCATCCGTCAAAGGAGATCGTGTGCTGCGCGCCGACAGGGCGTGCCGCAAGGCGTATGGAGCAGTCAACCGGATTCCCTGCCTCTACGGTCCATAAGGCTTTGGGGCTGATTGCCGGTGAAGACGGAGAATATGGCGACCCGGAAACGCTGGACGCCGATCTGATTTTGGTCGATGAGGTGTCTATGCTGGACATCTACCTGGCCGGAGATCTGTTTGACTCTGTAAAACCGGGCAGTCAGTTGATCCTGATCGGAGACGCTGACCAGTTACCGTCTGTCGGACCCGGTGCGGTGCTGAGCGAGATGATCGCAAGCGGCACCGTCCCTGTCGTGAAGCTGGATAAAATTTTCCGCCAAACGGCAGGCAGCCGAATAGCGACCAATGCAAAACTGATCCGTCACGGGAATATGAGCCTTGAGTATGGCAGCGACTTTCAGTTTTATGACTCGGCGAGTATTCCCAAGTCCGCCGAGAAAATCGTAGAGCTATACCTGCAGGAAACCGCCAAGTATGGCGTGGACAACGTGGCACTGCTTTCACCGTATCGGCAGAAGACCGAAACCGGCGTCAATGCGCTCAACGAGCTGCTGCGGGAGAAAATCAATCCTCCGGCACCGGACAAAGCTGAGGTTGTTCACGGAACCAGAAGGTTTCGCTGCGGCGACAAGGTGATGCAGATCAAAAACTGCGATGAAATCAGCAACGGGGACATCGGGTACATCACAAAAATCTGCAAAGCCGGTGATGAAACGACCGTCACGATTGATTTCGGAGACGGACGGATAGCAGAGTATGACACGAGTCAGCTCGATATGCTCGACCTGGGTTATGCTTCTACCATCCATAAGTCGCAAGGCTCGGAGTACAGGTCTGTGATCATCAACCTGCAATGCGCCCACTATGTCATGCTGACACGGCCTCTGGTGTATACCGCCATTACCCGTGGCAAGGAGAATGTCATCATTGTCGGTGAGCGCCGTGCTTTGTGTATGGCAATCAAAAAAACCGACACAGAAAAACGCGGCACCTGTTTGGCAAAACGCCTGCAGGCCGCTATGCAATGAAAGGAGTACCGAAATGGCAACAATTTTGGAGCAGTACCGAAAAAGGCAGAATGATATCCGTGAGCAGATTGCGGCAAACAGCTTACCGCTTGACCAGGTGCTGATTATGCAGGAACTGAACTACCGCATTTGTGTGCTGGAGACTTTTGAGAGCCTGTGTAAATCTGCGCCGGTTACGATGGACACCAAATCTATGGGATTCCATTTCCAGCTTGTAGACGCCTATGTGCGTTTTACGCTGAACGAGCGCAAGTTCGGTCCCAAGACGGATGCCGAAGGACAGAAAAAGCGTGAAACTGCCCTGCAGTCCTTTACGCAGGTCGTACAGGACGGACGCAAGCGTTTCTCCAGCTTTAACGCATCTACGCAGGAACAGTACAAAACCTGCATCAACAATTACATTAAGACGATTCTGCCCGTCTGGATGCAGTATCGCAACACCTATATCAATTTCTAAGGAGGCTTTCTAATGAGTCAGAACAACTCGAATGATAAGGCGGCTATGCTCGCCAAAATCGAAGGAATCAACAAGGTGGACGGATTCGATCCGACACCGTTTGCGGTAGATTATACCGATCTGGAAACCGGTGAGGTGCGTAAGCGTCTCCCGGTTATGATCCAGATGGCGTGGTTTCGCATGAAGTATCCCGAAGGGCGTATTGCCGTTACGGTGTCACCCGGAAAGGATTACTTTGTGGCAACAGCCAAGGTATACCCGAGCTACAAGGACGGTGCGGAATGCTATCTTGCCGAGGCAACAGCCTCTCGCGGATACCTGGTAGATAAGCCTTCTGTTTCGCCCCGTGAATGGGCACAGACAGCAGCTGTCGGCATTGCACTGCGTAACGCCGGCTTCGGTTTGCAGTTTGCTATGGCTGGTGACGAATTTGAAGATACTGCCCCTGATGAACTGAAGGGCAACAGCGTTCAGGCAGCCAGCAGTACATCTCACGAAAGCTCTGCTATTACACCCGATCCGGAGGCGGAGGTAGAATACACCGTGGAGCCAACGGTGCCGCCGCAAAGAGAACTCACCTTTGAAGAAAAGGTAGAACAGGCCATGCGTGTTCCTTGTCCGATAACCAAGTACGGCGGAAAGACGCTGGGTGATGTATTGCAGATGGATCCGAAAGCGATCCAGTGGTGTGCAACAAAGTTTACCGGCGGTGAAGAGATTCGCAACGCTGCAAAGCTGATCTGCGAATACGCACAACAGAAAGCTTCGGCGTGAAGCAGAATAAATTCGGGGGCGGCAGAAAGCCTGCCGTCCCCGGAAAGGAGGTTGTATGGAAAAGATTCATATGTGGGATATTATCTCACTGCTTGGGATACCGTATCCCTCGTCCGGTCAAAGCTCGTACTATGTACAGTGTCCATGCTGTGACGAGGACCCGCGAAAAAGGCATTTGAATATCAACTTGAAAAAGGAAGTCTTTCGTTGCCCGCGCTGCGGTGCTTCCGGCGGAATATTCGATTTATATGCGTTATACACCGGCATTCCGCGCGACGAAGTCCGCAAAGCGATTTTGGCACGAATGGGAGTACCTGAGAATGCTTCGCGCCCACGGCAGAAGATTCTGCCGAAAGCGGATACGGAATGCCCATTAACGGATATCGACGCACGCCATGCAACCTATCGTGCATTGCTTTCCAAACTCACACTGGCCTCTGACCACAGGGACAATCTACTCGGACGCGGCCTGACAGATGCAGATATCGAAAGGCTCGGGTATAAAACAACGCCGGTCGTCGGTATGACGCAGATTGCAAAGCAATTGCAGTCTGATGGCCTATATCTCGCCGGTGTGCCCGGATTTTATCGGGATGACAGCGGTGCATGGACCTTTATCCATGAGAAACGCGGCATTCTGATTCCCGTGCGTGACCGCTACGGGAGAATTCAGGGGTTGCAGATCCGTCGGGACAATGTCGAAAAACGCAAATTCCGATGGGTCTCCAGCACCGAGAAAAAAGACGGCTGCAAAGCTGAGGGATGGACGCATTTGTCCGGCCCTGTACGCCCGATGCTCGTTCTGACAGAAGGACCAATGAAAGCGGATGTAATAAATGCTCTTACTGGTCTGACGGTTCTGGCCGTTCCGGGTGTGAATACCCTGACGCAGCTTGAACTGACTCTGACAGAATTGCGCAGCGAGGGATTGGTCGAAATCAAAACGGCTTTCGATATGGATTTTGCTACCAATCATCATGTGCAGAACGGGTATAATAATCTTCTGCAGCTGCTCGGTGATATGGGTTTTCGGTATGGTACCTATCTGTGGGATCCGGCCTACAAAGGGCTTGACGATTATATCTGGGAGTATCTTTTTCGGAAAAAGCAATCATAGTAAAACGGAAGGGCGAGGTTTCGGCTTCGCCCTTTTTCGTGCTTATTTTGCTTTGCAATGCGCATTCCCGTTGTAAATACGCATACTGAACCGTGTAATGATAATGAAAATCCAAAACTGAAATATAGGAGGAACCTTATATGTTGATTGCAATCGACCACGGCAACTATGCCATCAAAACGCCGCACCATTCCTTTGTTTCCGGTCTGTCTGAGCACACCGTCAAGCCGCCTATGGCGGACGAAATCCTGGAATATGACGGGCGGTACTGGACGCCCAGCGGAAAGCGCCTGAGCTACATGCGCGACAAAACACAGGACGAGCGCTATTTTATTCTGACGCTGTTTGCCATTGCAAAGGAGCTTGAGGATACCGGACGGTACAGCCCCGTTGAACAGATCCAACTGGCAGTGGGATTGCCGCCGGAGCATTACGGCGTACTCAAGGACAAATTCGCTCGGTATTTCAAACGGGACGGCATTATCAAATTTGTTTATAAGGATAAACCGTACAGCATTATGATCGATAAGGTGATGGTGTTCCCGCAGGCATATGCGGCCGTTGTTCCGAAAAGCAGTATGGTCGTTAACATGCTTCGGGTGTTTGTTGTTGACATCGGCGGCTACACGACGGATGTGCTGCTTCTGAAAAACGGCAAACCCGATTTGCAGTTCTGTCGTTCCCTTGAAACCGGTATTATCACTATGAACAATGAGATCATTCGCAAAGTGGGTGCACTCCACGATATGCGTATCGAGGACGAGCACATCAGCGCTGTTCTTTCCGGTCAGGACACAATTTTGCCGGATGATGTTAAGCAGACAATCTGCGGCGCAACCAAGCTTCATGCTCAGGATATTCTCAACCAGCTGCGCGAGCTACAGGTTGATCTCCGTTCCAATCCTGCTGTGTTCATCGGCGGCGGAAGTCTACTTCTCCGACCGTTTCTGGAGGCTTCTCCGCTGGTCGCGAAGGCGGATTTTGTGGAGTCTCCCAATGCCAATGCGCTTGGGTACGAAATGCTTGGCAGAGTGCAGCTGTCCCATCGTCCTGCATAAAGGACGGTGTGGGCGGTGAGAAAAGACGGAAAATATAGATTTACGCTGCAGTTCAGTGCCGACAACGAAGATCAGATTCGTGTCGGCGAGCTGTTGGAAAACCTGGGCAACAGAAAAAGTACGGTAATTATTTCGGCATTGAGTGATTATATCGACACTCATCCGGAGTTACAGTCCGGTTATAGTAAAATAGAGGTTAAGGTTGCTCCTGCCTTCGACCGCAGTCAAATGGAACGGTTGATACGGAGCATCGTGGAGGAGAAACTATCTGAACTGCATACAACCGAAACTATAGCGGATACTTCAATGAGTGGAACTTCCGAGGCTTTGGAAGAGGATATAACCAAAATGCTCGATAATTTGGACATGTTCAATTAAGCACAAATGAGTCTGCTGATACTATAGGCAGACTTATTTGCTTTTAAGGTGGGATAAAACAAAGAAAAATTCTGAATATCACACTTATGGTGCGTGTGTACAATTTATGCATTCTTCACTTTCGCCGCGGCGTCCACTAAAATATATTTAAGGAGATATGTGCAGTGGACTACAAGACTTTAGGACAGAATATTCGGCGGCTCCGAGTTACGCAGGGATTCCGGCAAGAGGACCTTGCGGAAAAGTGCGAATGCTCCGCCAGCCACATTGGTCAGATTGAAAACGGACGGGTAAAGCCAAGCCTCGAAATGACGGTTCGTATTGCAAACGCTTTGAATGCAACCACGGATCAACTGTTGGCCCATGAGTTTTCTCATCCCGAGGAAATTTACCTGAAGAAAATTTCCGAACGAATCGAGAAATACCCGGTATCAAAACGGATACTGGCGTGCGAAGGCTTCAATACCTATTTGGATTCACTTGAAAAGTTCAGCAAAACATAAGGCAAAAGTGAGGGGTACATATGATGAGGTGCAGACCCTAACAAAAGGAAAAAGTATTGTTGCCTTTTTATCAGCATACACATAGCCGAGCCGTTGGCATCGGTTTTATATTCACGCATGAAGCGACTGTATCACACGAGGGTGTGGTATGGTCGTTTTTTATTATGCTTTTCGGAAGGGGGTGAGTCCGATGTTCTGATCGCTGTGATAATCATCGTAACGACCAACCGCTATTTTATTCACAGCATGCCATCATGGCATGTTGCGTATATCGCTGTAAAACATGCCGTGAAGCGGTATGTTTTCTTCCTGCTGTGGTGGCATGCCAAAAGGAGGCATGGAAATGGACCACAGACAGGATTATCCCGAACGGGATGAGCTACGGGCAAAGTTTACTCGGTGGCTTGAAACAATTATTAAGCGAGCGAAAATTGATTACCTGCGGAAATATGAGAATCGTCCGGAAATCATATCCTACGAGGATATACCAGAGGCAGAACTTCTTGATCTGGCGCAGTGCGAGTCATGGCCAAAAATCACAAGGATGCAGTCCCCTTATGATTTTGAGGAGGAACGGCTGACAAAGGCTTTTATGGAGTTGCCATTAAAGCGCCGTCAAGTGATGGAGTTGCTATTTTTGGAAGATCTGAGTGAAGCAGAAACAGCCCAAAGACTCAACTGCTCGTTGCAATATGTCAGAAATCAAAGGTGCATTGCACTGAAAAGGCTGCGCTCCCATCTGATGGAAGGCGGTGATGATGAATGAACAAATCAGAGTTCAAAAAGGTTCTGCAAGGAGCCGTTATGGGAAGTCATCGGGATTTAGAGACCATACTGGAGTTATATATGCCTCTGATCGAGCATCATTCCTATTTGTATGGCCGCATGGATGAGGACCTGAAGCAATACATTCTCATACATATTGCGCTCAATATCTCAAAATTTAAGATTTGAGGTGAATGCCGGTTTCGGGATATCTGAAGCCGGCATTTTTGAAATTTTTTTGTCGGCGAGTGTATGAGACAAAAAAACTGTCCGTATTTACTTATGTAAGGCACCCTCGTGCTTACCTGCACCTTGAAAATTGAATAGTCCGGAACCGGCACATTCCAGCTTCGTCGAGCGCCTATCCGTCTGATCGGCAGTCAGAACCATGAGTAATAATATGCGGGTGGCTCCTGCATTTCGCCATGAAGCGTAGCTGGGACAATGATACGCCCGTAACTCGCGGCCCGGCCACAATGAAGGCGGGGAGATGAAATTTCTGTGGACCTGTTCGCTGCAGGCGCCGGTGGACATTAAAACTTCATTGTGCATAGACGCAAGTCATTCTGGCAATAATTTCAATATCGGCGAAAGGAGAATTTGATGAATAGCTACGATAGAACTGATTTTGAGATGTTAAAAAGTGTTGACATCAAAAATGTCGACAAAGGCAGTTTGATCGACTTGGACGAGGTTCAAATCGACGATACCCGACCGGTATCAGAGAGAATTCTGAGCTTTTTACAGCAGGTTCAGAATCCTTATTGCTTTCGTATTGGCGATGTTGCCGTAAAAGTGAACTACAAGCCGGACGGGCCGTCATTTCAACAGAATTTCGAGGACCTTTTGCGCACAGCAGAACGGTAAGTAATGGAAATGTACGATAGCCATAGACTTATTCAAAAAAATATGCTATACTACATTCGGACTAAATTATCATACCTCGCTCTTCTGAATGCTTATCGGCATGTCTGATTTCCATCGGAAGGAGTGAGCATATGGAAAACACAAAGCAAATCCAATATCATGCTGCTGCGTATGTGAGGCTTTCAAAAGAAGATCTGAACAGCGTATCCGGCTTAAAGGCCGAAAGCAACAGCATTTCCAATCAAAAGCAGCTTATTCTGGACTACCTTAAAGACAAGACTGATATAAATCTTGTTTCTATAAGAGAAGACGATGGATATACAGGGACAGATTATGACCGTCCTGACTTTCAGCGTATGATGGATGACATCCGCGCCGGAGTTGTGAACTGTGTCATTGTAAAAGATCTGTCCCGCTTCGGGCGTGAATATATCAACGCCGGAAAGTATATCGATCGTCTTTTCCCGTATTATGGGGTCCGATTGATCGCAATTAACGACGGAGTCGATACTATCACAAGAAGCAGTGCGGACGATTTTAACATCATGGTCAAAAACCTGATGAATGATAACTACTGCCGAGATATTTCCATTAAGATCCGCAGCCAGCTGCAGGTAAAGCGAAAGAACGGTGAGTTCATCGGAGCGTTTGCACCATACGGTTACGAAAAATCACCGGAAGATAAGAACAAACTTGTTGTAGATGTTTACGCTGCAGAAGTTGTGCGTGATATTTTCGGTTGGAAATTGAGCGGTATCAATCAGGATGCCATTGCACGCAGGCTTAACGAGCAAGGCATTCTCTCACCACTTGAATATAAAAGAAGCAAAGGGATGCCATTTAAAACATCATTCAAAACGAAAAGTAAAGCACAGTGGACACCGGTTGCAGTTCGTCGAATTCTTACCAACCCGGTTTATGTTGGAACGCTTGTACAAGGAATTCGGACTCGACCCAATTATAAAATCAAAACAGTTATCGTCAACGAACAGGATAAGTGGGCAATTTACGAAAACGCACATGAAGCGATCATAAATCCTCGTCAGTTTGTACTGGTGCAGCGGCTTCTTGAGCTTGATACCCGGACCTCCCCACGCGAAAACGGACTGTTCCCATTGGCAGGGCTCCTCTGCTGCGGTGATTGTGGCGGCGCTATGGTGCGGAAAACGCAGACCTCCGGCAATAAGCGTTTCTGCTACTATACCTGTAGTAACCACAAGAATACTGGAGAATGTACCTCACACCGTATCTCCCAAAAGCAATTGGAGGATGCCGTCCTTCGGCTTTTACAAGAGCATATTCGCATGCTCGCAGAGTTGGATGGCTGTCTTCAGACAATCCGTAATGCGCCGGTACACCGTTTGAGCATTCGCAAGGCGGAAGATCGACTCGCTGCGGTTGAAGCTGATATTGACCGTTATCGCAAACTGAAAATATCTGCATATGAGGATATGCGCGACGGTATTCTTTCCAAAGAGGATTACCTCGATATAAAAGAGCAGTATGAAATGCGTATTTCAGAGGCACAGCTCGCCGAAGAACAGATCCGCCATGAGATCGATTTATATATTGAAAATGGAAACGCACCTCAGCGATGGATACAAGAGTTCCTTGATCACCGCAATATTCAAAGTTTAACACGCATCGTTGCGGTTGAATGCATCGACCACATTATGATTTATGAGGGCAAGCGAATTGAAGTGACATTTGCCCATATGCAGGATTATGAGGCTCTGCTATCCCGCGTGAAGGATTACTATATCAACCAAAGGGGGGTGGGATAAAATGGCACGGAAAAGCCGGAAAAACGCTGCCGCAGAGCCAATTCAGATGCTGGCGGCGGATAGAATATATAAGGCCGGATTATATGCACGCATCTCTGTAGAAACAGAAAGAAAACGCGAGGCTGATACGATTGGCAACCAACTTCAGCTGCTGAGAGACTATGTGTCAGAGCATTCGGACCTATCCGTCTTTGATATTTACAGCGACGATGATATATCCGGAACAGATTTTATTCGACCTGAGTTTTCGCGTATGATGAATGATCTGAGAGATGGCAAGATTGACTGTATTATTGTGAAAGATCTTTCACGGCTTGGGCGAAATTATTTGGAGTCCGGAGAGTATATCGAAATGGTATTCCCGTTCTTTCAATGCCGTTTCATTGCAGTAACAGACCGATTTGACACAAAATTTCAACAAGCAGATATATCGATTCAGATAAAAAACCTGGCAAATGAGATGTATGCCAAAGATATTTCAAGAAAGATCTGCTCATCCATGCGCACAATCCAAGAGCAAGGTAAATTTGCCGGAAGCCGTGCACCGTATGGATACCGCCTTGATCCCAAGGACAAGCATCATCTTGTGGTCGATGAAGAAACCGCACCGATGGTAAAGCGAATGTTTGAGATGGTTGCCGACGGAAACACATTGCACTATGTAGCAACGACCTTGAATTCCGAAGGAATACCGTCCCCCGGGCGGCTGCTTTACGATCGTGGTATCGCATCTACCGACCACTTTAAGAATTCAAAATGGTATATGCAAACGATAAAGCGCATCCTCACCGAAGAAGTATACCTTGGCTGGATGATTTCGGGGAAATTCCGATCAACTTATCATTCCACAGGTCAAAAGGGTTCCCGTCCTGCTCCGAAAGAGGAATGGATTGTTACCAAGGGAACACATGAACCGATTGTAACGAAGGAACTATTCGATCAGGTTCAGCTGTATTTCCAGCGCTTGAAGGAGGAACTTGGGCAGGCTGCCGTATATGATTCCAAGAGTAAACGGGCGAGTATTTTTAAGGGCCATCTCCGGTGTGGCGAATGCGGACAAGCTATGTTTTTGAGAAACAAGAAAAATCATGCCGGGGAGCGTGTTCCTTGGTATTACTGTTCTTTGCACGAAAACTATAATTCCTCCTACTGCATCAAAAAGGCAGTAAAAAAACAGGATGTTGAGGATATCGCTCTAAAACTGATTCGCACACAGATCAAGCTGTTTACAGATGCGCGAGAGCTTCTTGCTGCATTGAACAAGAAGGAATCCAGCAAAACAAAGTTTCGCATTTACAGCGATCAGATTCGTGGAGTAAAAAAGCAAATTGATAGATATGTGTCATTAAAGGCGTCCTTGTATGAGGAATTTGCAAACGGGACACTCAGCCAAAATGATTATATCAGCATGGGTCAGGAATATGCTGCAAAGGCCGACGAACTGCGTATTTTCCTTGCTGAACTCGAAAAAGAATGCCAGAAGTACAACCCGTCGTTTGCAGCAAGCGGATCGTGGGCCGAGCTGATCGAACAGTACAAGGATGCTGATACATTAACAGCAGAAATGGTAGACGCTTTTATTGATGAAATGATTCTGTACAATAACGGACATGTTGAGGTTAAATTTAATTTCAGAAATGAATTAGATGAAGTCATTCATCTTGCCGCAATCCGCCAAAGGGAGGTTGAACGATATGCAATGTAACAAAACTCTTGCGTTTTATATTCGCTTATCGGCAGAGGACGCAGACCTGAAATCCTCCGGAAAGGCGGAAAGTAATAGCGTAACAAATCAGAGAAAACTGCTTCGTGATTACTATGAGCAGCACACTGAGCTTTGTGAATATGAGGTTGTCGAGTTCTGTGACGATGGTTATACCGGCACAAATTTTGACAGACCACAATTCATGCTTATGATGGAGCAGATACGCCGGAGAGAAATACAAGCGATCATGGTCAAGGATCTTTCACGATTTGGACGAGATTACCTGGAGGTTGGCGCATATCTGGAGCTGATATTGCCATTGTTCGGGACTCGTTTTATCTCTGCAAACGATAACTTTGACAGTGATAATTTTATCGGTACGACAGGCGGATTGGAGCTTGCGCTACGGAATCTGATCAACGGATTATACAGCAGAGATTTATCTGTGAAAGTAAGGAGTGCAAACAAAACCAGGAGCCGACGCGGCGAGTATTGGGGCGGCAGCGCTTTTTATGGATATCGGTTAGATCCTAAAGATAAGCACCATCTGCTTGTGGATCAGGAAACAGCACCGGTGGTAGTACGAATCTTTGAAGAATGTATTGCCGGAAGAACAGCCGCACAAATTGCTCGTGCATTAAATGATGATGGCATTCCATCCCCTGCAAGCTATAAGGAACAGAATGGTGAGTTTTACAATGGACGCATTCTTGAGGAGAAACCGATATGGGTAGCATGTACCGTGCTCCGTATCATTAAGGATGAGCGCTATACGGGAAAAATGATTTCCAACAAAAGAGAAACGGTGGGAATCAGCACTGGGAAGATGCGAGCGCTCCCGCAGAGCGAATGGATCATCGTGGAAGATACACATGAGGCAATCATCTCCCAGAATATGTTTAGTGAGGCGGCTGCATCACGCAGAAGCCGAATTAAGACCGTTAATCAAAACACAGCTGGCGAAAGAGCAGATAATTTATTTGTGTGCGGGTATTGCGGACGGAAACTCCAAAAATCCAAGGGAAAAGTAACGCATCTGTTTTGTTTAAAAGCTGGCGTTTCTTCTAATGCGGATTGCACACGGCTCCATGAACCAATCGAGACGCTACAATCAAGTGTTCTTGAGGTTGTAAAGATGCTGGCGAAAACACTGGCGGAAAAGGCTGTGCAGGTAAAAGCGAACGCAAATCGAGAAGAACCATTGCTTGAAAAGAAAGCTGCGATGCTCAAACGTACACTTCAACGAGCGCAAAACAGCAAGCTCGACTTATATGAAGAATACCGAAATGGCAGGATGACGCGAGATAAATTTATCGCAGCCCAGGAAGAGCGCCAGACCGCAATAGATTCCATGCGTGATGAATTGGCAGCAACGGAAGCAATGATTACAAAATTGAGGGCTGGGAAAGAAAAAGCTGCTGTGTTAGAAGCAGATGCCAAGGGTACTCAGCTTTTGAATGAGTACCGCCCAAAAGAACTTCGGAAATTGATAGAGAAGGTCCGTGTCTATGAAAATGGACGAATAGAGATTGATTTCCGGTGTCATGATGATTTCACCGAGAAAATCATAAAAGCAGTTGCTCAACTGGCCGGATGATGCGCCTTTGAGAAGGAATAACTGATTACAGTTGGACTGAATCGTAAAATTCGAGAAAAGCAAAAAAATTATGTGTCCTATCTTGACACAAGCAGAGGGCAGGATTCTCGGCACGGGCGCAAATATGTTCAAGGTTGCCGGACCTGTCATAGTCTATGGCAGTGCCGCGGCGGTCGTCTACGGCGTGATTTATTATATCGCGCTCAGGATAATGGGGTGAACCGATGGCAGAGAGAATTGGAAAATACACGCTGAAATTCGGCAGCCGTCCGGGGATAATAGCGTCCGCCTCAATAGTCGGCAGCAAAGAGGGGGACGGGCCTCTCGGCGGGAGTTTTGATGAGGTGATAACCGACGGCACATTCGGCGAAAAAACATGGGAGAAGGCGGAGAGCGCGTTTCAGCATCGCGCCGTGGTGAAGGCTATTGAAAAATCCGGCATGACGACCGCCGATATAGATATGCTCATGGCGGGCGATTTGCTCAGCCAGTGCAGCGGCTCGGCGTTCGGCGCACGCGATCTCGGCATACCGTTTGTCGGGCTTTACGGCGCGTGCTCGACAATGGCTCTTTCGCTGGCAATGGCGGCGCTGAGCGTCGATTCTGGTGCGGCGCGTATAGCCGCCGCGGCGACCTCGTCGCATTTCTGCTCGGCGGAAAAACAGTTCCGCACGCCTCTCGAATACGGCGGTCAGCGTCCTCCGACTGCCCAGTGGACGGCGACGGCGGCTGGGTGCGCCGTGATAGGAAAGTCCGCGTCGCCGCATATAGAAGCCGCCACATTCGGCAGGATAACCGACTACGGAGTCAAGGACGCGAACAACATGGGCGCGGCGATGGCGCCCGCTGCTTGTTCGACGATAACCGACTTTTTGCAGGACACAAAAACGCAGCCGGAGGATCTCGATCTTATCTTAACGGGCGATCTCGGATATGTCGGCTCAACGCTCCTGCGCGAGCTGATGAGGAAGCAGGAGCATATCGATATCACGACCCGCCACAACGACTGCGGACTGATGCTCTATCGGCTCAACGAGCAGGACGTGAACTCCGGCGGCTCGGGCTGCGGATGCAGCGCGGCGGTGGTCTGCTCGCATATCGTCAGCGAGATGCGTTCGGGCAGGCTCAATAAAGTGCTCTTCGTCGGAACGGGCGCGCTGCTCTCGGCAGTCTCACCGCTCCAGGGCGAAACGGTGCCGTCGATAGCCCACGCAGTCCTGTTGGCAAACTGAAAGGGGATAGTAATGGATACTGTGCAGAGTGTTTCAAAGAGCCTGAAGCTCGTAAGCTGCGCGCTGACCTCGATGCGCTGGCTCGATATAATCAAAAAGCTTATCGCCGCCGCGGCGATAGCGACAGCCGCCTGCTCGGCGCTGAGTATAATAGCCGCGTGCAAGGAGAAAAAGTGAAAAAACCGCGAAAGCCGGCTGTAAAGTGCGATTGCTTTACGGCCGGTTTTTGTGTTATTAATAGGCTTGTCAGGCTTTCGTGCAGGGAAACCTGATTGACGAAGCCGAGACTGAGAGCTTATTTCACGAAATTCGCACTAAATTTATTACCCTGTACCTTGTAGGGTGCGGCGACTCGACGCACCGCTGCCGCCGACGGCGGCACAAAGTTTTCGCAAAGATTTATTCTATCGACCGTAGCGGCGAACTTCGTTCGCCTGCTTTTGAAGTCTGTATAGGGGTGACGGAGCCGGTTGTTCTGCTTATCTGTGTTGCTTTTTACCCCGATAAATCACTGCCGCAATGCTATATTACTATACATTTATATATAAGCCTTTTCATATAACGGATATGTAAAACAAATATAGCCGAAAAAATCAGTTTTTTATGTACTGTCGGCAAATAACAGCTTTCTTGTTTCTATAACAAACATTAATATGGTAAATAAACGATATTATTCTTTAATATCATGATTTTTTGTGCATTTTTTACCCATAAAAAACGGCTATTAATTCCTGATAAACATAAAAACGCCATTTTTAATGGCAATATAAAACAAAAATTACATTTTTCAACATATTTGCCAAATCTGTATTGTTAGCATACTATAAAAAATTAAAAAATCGTTGTGCAAACCATACAAAAATGATTAAAAAATTTTAAACTTATTGACAAAGTGCTGAACAGAGGGTTATTCTTTACATGGGGGATAATCATACCCTCTTGCTTTGTATTGCCCGAACAGAGCAAAATGACTTTGTCGCCAATGTGTTCCGTCAATTTGCGGGAGACGGAATGCTCTGATATATGGTGAAATTTTTAAAATGGAGGTGTAAATTTGAAGAAAATGAAACGCTTGTTAGCAATCATCCTTGCTTCACTGCTCATACTCTCATCGGCTACCGCCGGCGCGAGTGCGTACCAGGCTTATAAGGATGACGCGCTGACAAAGTACGACTTTACTGACACTGCGGTTCTGACCACGGAGCAGTATGCGTCTGCGCTTCTCGACTACGCTGACAAGGCGCTCGCCAAAGCGGACATCACGATGGATCTTTCGATTCTCGGTAAGCTTGATGCGACGTCTATAGACAATGCTCTTTCGAGCGTCTATAAGCTCATCAACGACAACAGTGCTATCCTCTGGATGGCCGGCGACCTTAACAAAGTCGAAGTTGGCATGCTTGAGAAGCGACGCAGAAGCAACAGCAGTGATGTGGAGGTTATCAAGTCATTGCTTGAGTTCCTTGGACATGACAGCAACAGAGAGATTGTCCGGAAGGTTGTTTTCGGCGGTATCGGTAAGCAGAGACGAGACGACGGCGTCAGCCTTGGCGTTGCCAACTCGTTCGTCAAGATCGATCTGAATGTCGAAGTCATGCTCAGAGAGCTTCTCTGGGGTATTGCGTATCCGAATACGGCATACAACAGCAGCACGACTGTCGATACGATGGTTCAGACCATCATTCAGAACGCTCTTGCAGGCGTTAAAGAGATTCCCGAAAGCGTCAGAAATCTCGTTGACCTCAACTCGACAAAGGTTACATATGTCTTTATCGAGGATCTTCTTCAGACAGCTTATAACGATATAGCTGTTCCGATGCTCAATGACCAGACAATGAAGTGGCTCGGTCAGGAGATCGACAAGGATACCACAGGTGCTCTTGCGGGTCTGTTCAACAGGGACTTCAGGGTTTCGGCCTATACCGTCCCCGCGGACAGCACTCTTGTTGCTGAGCTCAATAACATTGCCGGCGGCATTGTTAACGGACTTCTGAAGAACTACAACGGTTGGGTCTCGGGTGACAATTCAAAGCTCACCGATAATGTTGTCGCAGTTGCGAGATACATTCTCAAAGAGACCGGCGGTTACTTCTTCCCGGATTGGCAGAAGCATATCGCAACACCGGAAGAGATCGATGCTATGAGCAAGGAGGAGCTTATTGCTTACATTGCTCGCTCGGTCATTAACGCATCAGTCGGCTATATGTACATCCCCGAGGATGTTACGACTGTTGTCGGAGTTGCATGGGAGGCTGTTAAGCAGCTCATGGCTCAGTTCCTTCCCGAAAGAGATTACAGCGGTTATCCCAAGACTGTTCAGGGTATCCTTGATATGCTTGCGGATTATGTCGCCTACAACGTCAATCCCGGTATCGACCTCAACGCGGGCGATCTGAAGAAGGCGCTCAACTACGGCGACGGTATGGATAAGATGCTGACTACTGCCGTTCAGTGGCTTGCCGCTGACCCGCAGTATTACACGGGTCTTCTTCCGACCACTGATATCGATACCTCTGACGGATGGAAAGCACTTGATGATATCTTCTTCAAGCTGTTGGACAAATCTATTCTTCCCGCAAAGTTTGCCAACAGCGGAAGCGAGACTATCCTCAAGGATATTGTTTATTCTATCCTCAACGGACTGCTCGTTGATCAGGATCTGACCTGCATCTCTGACCTGTTTGTTAAGAATGAGTCCGGCGCATTCGCCAAGCAGACTCTCAAGCAGAGCATCGTGAGACTCGTCACCGACATCCTCAACGCAGTTCTTCCGGGATCGGTAGCAACTAAGTACGCCTCACTCAATGACATAGTAAAGAACGATGCGCTGAGTAAGATAGTCTATGACCTTCTCGGTTGCCTCCGCCCGAATTTTACACTCGGCAAAGACACATTCACAGGTTATGGAGACAAGCTTGTTCCGCCTATCGTCAACATCGTGGCCCAGGTCATGAAGCTCGTCGATAAGTCGAAGTTTGGTCAGATGGAATTCGCAGGTCCGACCAGAGTATCTCCCCCGGAAAAGGGTGATGTGGCTTATTCTGTCACGATCTACAACGGATCGAAGGGTATAAACAGAGGATACACTGACAAGAACGGCACCTTTACACAGGATGCACTTTATCAGTACAGGATCGCGAGCGTTTCGGCAACCGCTTATACTGCAGCGGGAGCCGGCTCCAACGTCGGCGTTTCCGGTGTCAGCGCCGGCGATGTCATCAACGGCGGCGATTCCAAGACGCTTACTGTTTCGAAGCCTGGTGTAACGGATACTGTCGTCGTCCTCACGGTCGGCTATTTCATCCTCACTGAGAGCGGTGCTTCGCTTACCGGTGACACTCCGCTTTACGCTTCGTTCTATACTTATTATAGTTCCGATGCTCAGGATGATTCCGAGCCCAAGGATATCTCTACGATTACCGGAAAAGTGAGACTTGTTAAGCCTCGCGCCGGATTTATCAACCAGAATGAGACTCTTGATGCGATTAACAATGTTCATGTAAGAATAAACAGAGTTAAGAATGGCGGACATCTGACGAAGTCCACCTATACTCAGAATGCATCCACCTTCAAGGGCAACACTGGTACATTCTTTGAGAATACAGGCTTCTCAGGCGAAACAGAAAACGGTAATGTTAACATTACCGAAAGTCTTTGGCAGGCAAAATCCGGCGCGGACAGAGCTGCGCTTACTGACGGAACATATACAATTGACTATTCCGTCAAAGCAACAAGGACGGCTACTATCGGTGGCAAAACCGGTACGGTTACCGGCTCTGTTTCGATTTATGTCTACAATGACTATGAAGTCCCCGCGAAGTACAGCCAGTATTCCGGCGAGCAGCGTCAGCGCGCTAACTACAGCGCAGATGCAGATGCTGAGTGGGCAGCATATCAGTCGGCTCTTATCATGGCAGCCAACTATGCTCTCAGACCGAAACTGAAGGCTAACTTCTCGAACGCTTCCTACATGGCTCAGTACAAGGTCATCGCTGATAACCTTGACGCAGCTGCGGCAGCACTCGACAAGAAGGTCGTTTCCGCTTCTGTTGACTCGCTCAAGACCGCCGTTGAGGCAGTCCAGGGCAAGGAAAACGCAGCCAATGCCGTTTATTGGGATGACGGTTATAACTTCTTCGGTTATGACGATTTCAATTCTGTCACATGGAGCGGCTGGAAAGAAGCCAGAAACCGCGCTCTCAACCTCTATAACTCGACCATAGCTCCCGTGGAGCCTGTTGCTCCCGAGAAGCCCGGCGATGACGCCACCATGCTCGAGAATCAGAAGTATGAGAAGGCATATGCACAGTGGCAGACCGACCACGCAGCGTGGGAGACCGCGATTGCCACCTGGCAGATGCCCACAATATCCGCTATCGATGTTGCTTATGCTGAGCAGCAGATCGAGCTTTGGGGTCCCAGACTTATAAAGCTTAATGCTGTTAAGACGCATCTCGACGCGGCTATAGCAATGTGCACCATCAACCCCGCCGATGCCTCCAAGTATGACGCGGACAGATGGGAAGCATATTCAAAGTCATTTGCTTATGCTCAGAAGGTTTCGACCTCGTTCAACGCCTCTACGACCATGCGCACGCAGGTCAGAGAAGCTATGAACAACCTTATCTACAACTGGAAGCGCCTTATTGCTAACCCCGTTGTCACCGTCACCTTCACCTTCACCGTGAATGGCGTGACTCACGCGGTTCTCACCGGCAACCAGGGCGATCCCGTTGATCTCAGCTCCATCGAAGCTCCTGCCGCACCTGTCGGCATGCACTTCGTCGGTTGGGGCAACGTACCCGCAACGTTTGACGCTGACGCTACATTCGAAGCTCAGTTCGCAAACAACACGGATACAAAGTATACTGTAAATGTTTATAATATGGACACCACCGGCAACTATCCGGCAACTCCCGACAGCACCTATCAGGGTGCCGGCGAGACCGGTTCGACCGCCGACATAACCGCCGACGCAGTTCCCGCAGAGGGCTTCTCGCTCGATTCCGCGAAGAGCGTCCTTACCGGCACTATCGCCGCTGACGGTTCTCTTGTCCTTAGCATTTATTATTCACGCAATAAGTACACCATAACTTATGCTAACACGGACCTCAAGCCCGATGAACGCTATTATGGTGCAGTAGTTAATCCCGCCACTCCCGAAAAGGCCGGATTTAAATTTGACGGCTGGGTGGAGGAAGTTCCCGCCACCATGCCCGCACAGAGCATCACTCTTACGGCTAAGTGGAACGAGAATCCCGCAGACTACACCGATTATGACATAGCTGTTGATGCTGCCAAAGCTAAGAAGGCAGAGGCCAACTACGACAAGAAGTACACTGCTGACACCAGAGCTGCCCTTGACACCGCACTTAATGAGGATGTCTCCGGCAAGAAGCTCAGCGAGCAGCATATTGTTGACGCTCAGACAGCGAAGATAAACGCCGCGGTTAAGGGTCTTAAACTCATGACCTACAACGCAGAGTTCTATGTCGACAATAAGCTTTATCATACCGTCGCCACAGAGGTTGACGCTCAGATCGTCGCCCCCGAAGCTCCCACCAAGGTAGGCTACACCTTCACAGGTTGGAACCCCGAAGTCGGAGTCATGGGTGTCGAGGATGTTAGATTTGACGCTAAGTTCTCGGCAGGCACCGTCGGCTACAAGGTTGAGACCTATGTCATGGGTCTTGACGGTAACTACGACGACGCTGCTATCGAGGATAAGTCTGCTACTACCGGCGAGACTGTTTCCGTAACCCCCGACGCCCGCGAGGGCTTCACGGTTGCTGACAACAGCGTCCTTTCCGGCACAGTCCTTGCTGACGGCAGCCTTGTTCTCAAGGTTTACTACAGCCGCAACCAGTACAAGCTTACTGTTGACGGCAATGTGACCAATGTTTATTACGGCGCAGCCATCAGTGTTTCCGAGCCGGCAGCTCGTGAGGGCTACACCTTCGCCGGTTGGGACAGAGATGTTCCCGAAACCATGCCCGCTTCCGATGTAACTCTTGTTTCCCAGTGGAACGAGAACGACGCTGACTACACCGCTTACAACGCGGCTAAGACAGCGGCTGAAGCTAAGCAGAAAGAAGCAAACTTCGACAAGACCTACACCGCAGAGTCCAGACAGGCTCTCGCCGATGCCCTTGCGAAGGATGTTTCCGGCAAGAAGTACACCCAGCAGGGTGAAGTTGATGCAGCCGCTAAGGCAATCAACGATGCGGTCACAGCTCTTGAGCTCATGACCTACAACGCAACCTTCTATGTTGACGGCACTGAGTACAGAGTCGTTCCCACGAAGGTCGGCGAGCAGATCGCTAAGCCCGGAGATCCCACCAAGACAGGCTATGTCTTCACAGGTTGGAATCCCGAAGTCGGAGTAATGGGCGTTGAGGATGTTAGATTTGACGCTAAGTTCTCCGCAGGCGAAGTCTCCTACACGGTTGAGACCTATGTCATGGGTCTTGATGGTGAGTACGGCGCTGCCGAAACAAAGAACGTTCCCGCAACCACGGGCGAAGAGGTAACTCTTACTCCCGACGCCCGCGAGGGCTTCACGGTTGCAGGCGAGAGCGTTCTCACCGGCAAAGTCGCGGCAGACAGCAGCCTTACCCTTAAGGTCTACTACAGCCGTAACCAGTACAAGCTTACTGTTGACGGCGCAGAGTCCATGGTTTACTATGGCGCAGCTCTCGAGATAGCCGATCCGGCTCCCAGAGAGGGCTACACCTTTACCGGCTGGAGCCCCGCGGTTCCCGCCACCATGCCTGCAGAGGATCTGACTCTCGTTCCCCAGTGGAGCGAGAACGGCGCTGACTACACCGCCTATAACAAGGCAGTCTCAGCGGCTAAGGCAAAGCAGACCGAGTCCGACTACGCAGCAAGATACACCGAGGAGAGCAGAAATGCTCTTGCAGCGGCTCTTGCAGCAGATGTCTCCGGCAAGAAGTACACCCAGCAGGGTGAAGTTGATGCGGCAACAACCGCTATCAACAACGCAGTCGCAGGTCTCAACAAGATGACCTACAACGCAATATTCACAGTCGACGGCGAAGAGTACGCCAAGGTTCCCACGAAGGTTGACGATCAGATCGTCGCCCCCGCGGATCCCACCAAGGAAGGCTACACCTTCGCAGGTTGGAGACCCTCCGTCGGCGTTATGGGTACCGCAGACGCTACCTTCGAGGCAGTGTTCACAGCGGCAGGTAACACCGTTTATACCGTCAACACCTATGTAATGGGCACCGACGGCACTTACGGCGAGCCTACCTCCGATACTCTTACCGGAACCACCGGCTCTACCGCTACCTACGCACCTGAGGCTCGCGAGGGCTTCACCGTTGCGGACGAGAGCGTTCTTTCCGGCACTATCGCGGCAGACGGAAGCCTTGTCCTCAAGGTATTCTACAGCCGCAACCAGTACACCCTTACCGCTGAAGGCGTTGCGTATACCTTCTACTATGGCGCGGCTGTTTCCGTAGCAGACCCCGTCAAGGCGCACTACACCTTCGCAGGTTGGGATCCTGCGCTTCCCGAGACCATGCCCGCACACGATGTAACAGTCGCTGCTAAGTGGACAGAGGACGGCGCTGACTACACCGCTTACAATGCGGCTAAGGCAGAGGCTGAAGCTAAGCAGAAAGAAGAGAACTACGACAAGAAGTACACCGCCGAGACCAGAGCTGCTCTTGCAGAAGCTCTTGCTAACGATGTCGCCGGCAAGAAGTACTCCGAGCAGAATGTTGTCGATGCAGCCACCAAGGCTATCAACGACGCAACCGCAGCTCTCGAGCTTATGACCTACACCGCTACCTTCTATGTTGACGGCGCTGTTCGTGCAACCGTTCAGGCGAAGGTCGGCGAGCAGATTGCTAAGCCCGACGATCCCGCCAAGGAAGGCTATGTCTTCACCGGTTGGGATCCCGCAGTCGGCGTTATGGGCACTGAGGATGTTTCCTTCAACGCTCAGTTCACCGCAGGCGCAGTCTCCTACAAGGTCGAGACTTACGAAATGGATGTCAACGGCGCTTACGGCGCGGCAACGGTTAAGACTGTTCCCGCAACCACAGGCGAAGCCGTCTCCGTCACACCCGAGACCCGCGAGGGATTCACGGTTGCTGACAACAGCGTCCTTTCCGGCACAGTCGAAGCTGACAGCAGCCTTGTTCTCAAGGTCTACTACAGCCGTAACCAGTACAAGCTTTCTGTTGACGGCGTAGAGTCCGATGTTTACTATGGCGCAGCTCTTAACATTGCCGCTCCGGCAGCAAGAGAGGGCTTCACCTTCACCGGCTGGAATGTCGAAGTTCCCGCCAACATGCCCGCAGAGAACCTGACCCTCGTTTCCCAGTGGAGCGAGAACGACGCCGACTACTCCGCTTACAACGCGGCAGTCTCAGCGGCTAAGGCAAAGCAGGGCGAAGAGAATTATGACAAGACCTACACCGCCGAGACCAGAGCTGCTCTTGCAGAAGCTCTTGCTAACGATGTCGCCGGCAAGAAGTATTCCGAGCAGTCTGTTGTCGATGCAGCTACCAAGGCTATCAACGACGCAGTTGCAGCTCTCAAAGTTATGACCTACAACGCGATCTTCACGGTCGACGGCGTCCAGTACGAAGTCGTTCCCACGAAGGTTGGCGAGCAGATCGTCGCTCCGAAGGATCCCGCTAAGGAAGGCTATGTCTTCAAGGGATGGGATAAGGAAGTCGGCAAGATGGGCGTTGAGGATATCACCTTCACCGCTCAGTTCGAAAAGGCGTCCGGCATTGCCTACACCGTCGAGGTTTACACGATGGATGTCAACGGCAACTACGGCGCAGCTGAGACAAAGACCCTTTATGGCACCACCGACGCTGAGGTCACTGCAGATACAACTGCCGCCGAAGGCTTCACCTTCGACGAGTCGGCAGCTAATGTTGTCAGCGGCAAGGTCGCAGCCGACGGCAGCCTCGTACTGAAAGTCTACTTTGCCCGTAACCAGTACAAGCTTTCTGTTGACGGCGCAGAGTCCATGGTTTACTATGGCGCAGCTCTTGACATTGCCACCCCGGCAGCGCGTAAGGGCTACACCTTCACCGGCTGGAACGTTGATGTTCCCGCCAACATGCCCGCATCCGACCTGACCCTCGTTTCCCAGTGGAGCGAGAACGACGCTGACTACACCGCTTACAAAGCGGCAGTCGCAGCGGCTCAGGCGAAGAAGGCCGAGACTGACTATGATAAGACCTACACCGCAGAGTCCAGAGCGGCTCTCGATGCAGCTCTTGCAGAAAAAGTTTCCGGCAAGAAGTATTCCGAGCAGTCTGTTGTCGATGCAGCCACCAAGGCTATCAACGATGCAGTTGCTTCTCTCGAGGTCATGACCTACAACGCAACCTTCTATGTTGACGGCGTTAAGTACAGAGTCGTTCCCACGAAGGTCGGCGAGCAGATCATCGCTCCCGAGAATCCCACCAAGGAAGGCTTCGTCTTCACCGGTTGGGATAAGGAAGTCGGAGCCATGGGCACTGAGGATGTTTCCTTCAACGCTCAGTTCTCCGCCGGCGAAGTCTCCTACAAGGTTGAGACTTATGTCATGGGCCTTGACGGACAGTACGGCGCAGCAGAGACCAAGACTGTTCCCGCAACCACCGACGCGACCGTCTCCGTCGATCCCGAGACCCGCGAGGGCTTCACGGTTGCAGGTGACAGCGTCCTTTCCGGCACAGTCGCGGCAGACAGTAGCCTTACCCTTAAGGTCTACTACAGCCGTAACCAGTACAAGCTTTCTGTTGACGGCGCAGAGTCCATGGTTTACTATGGCGCAGCTATCAGTGTTGCAGAACCCACAAAGGAACATGAGACCTTTAACGGTTGGGATCCTGCACTTCCCGAAACCATGCCCGCACACGACGTAACAGTCGTTTCGACATGGATTAAGGACGACGCCGACTACTCCGCTTACAATGAGGCTAAGGCAAAGGCTGAAGCTAAACAGAATGAAGAGAACTACGACAAGAAGTACACCGCCGAGACCAGAAACGCTCTCGCGGAAGCCCTTAAAACAGTAGTTCCCGAGGGTCTGAAGTACGACGAGCAGCATATAATCAACGCAGCCACCACGGCTATCAACGATGCAGTCAAAGCTCTCGAGCTTGAGACCTACACCGCTACCTTCTATGTAAACGGCGAAGTTCATGCAACCGTTACTGCGAAGGTCGGCGAGCAGATCGCAGCTCCCGCAGATCCGATTGTCGACGGTTACAACTTCACCGGTTGGGATCCCGAGGTCGGAACTATGGGCATCGAGAATGTCAGATTTGACGCTATTCTTGTTGCCAGCGGCTCCTCCATCATCTCCGTCACTCCGGCGACCCCGAACTACGGCGGCATGCATCAGTATGCAGTCAAGGTCAAGGGCGAGCCTCAGAAACTCAGAATAGTTGACGCTTATGGCACTACCCGCACGTTTGACAGAAACACCTCCATGACAAGCGATGTCAATGCGTTTGGTATTCTGAAGATAGAGAAGACTGAGGATGGCGAAATCTGGACCCTGAATGTCAATCTCGTTGAGGGTGAGTATACCGCTCTCGCGAAGTTTGACAAGGCTTGGGAAGAGGACGGCTACGACTTTACCGTTAAGTTTGATACCAAGCCCTCTGAGCCTGTTTCTGATGGTGTCCTTGATGTAACCTACAACACCCCGAACTACGGTGGCAAGCAGGAATATTTCGTCAAGGTTTCCGGCAAGGCTGACAAGATCCAGATTGCCTATGAAAATGGCGGAACTACCACTCGTGCAAGGTATGATCTGAGAGTATCTATCAAGTCCTACGATGCACAGGGTAACGAAGTCGATGCCAAGAGTGCAAATCTTGCTTATGAGATTTGGACTGTAAAACTTAACATTGCTGAAGGCAAGCATGTTGCCAGAGCAAAGTACGGCAAGGTATGGACCGGAGATCATGAATTTACTGTTGTTTATGATGTCAAACCCGCGCCTAAGGGAGTTGTTGACGTAACCTACGACACCCCGAATTACGGCGGTAAGCAACAGTACTCGTTTAAGGTCGACGGCAAGGCCAGCAAGATCCAGATTGCTTATGGAAAGGGTGGAACAACCACATTCATAAGGATCGATCCGAGAGTTTCTATCAAGTCTTACGATGCACAGGGCAACGAAGTCATCGCTAACAGTGCCGACCTTGCTTATGAGATCTGGACCGTCAAACTCAGTATCCCCGAAGGTAAGCATCTTGCAAAGGCTAAGTATGGCAAGACCTGGACTGACGGCTTTGAATTTGATGTAGTTATCACTTCCAAGCCCATAAAGGTTGTCAGCGTTACTGCAGTTAGTGTTTCTGCTGATTCTGTCGCAGTCACTGTCAACGGTACTGCCAAGAAGGTTAGAATAACCTATGCTTCGGGTGCTACCAGGACTTATGACAGAGATGACATAGGTGTTTCCATCGCTTCTAACGGCGACGGCGAGATCTGGACCATCAATGTTAAGCTCACCGAAGGCGATTACACCGCAACTGCGAAGTATATGGCCAACGGCAAGCAGGTCTGGGATACTACCGACTTTGCTTTCACGGTCTAAGACTGTGAATAAAAACTGAAATCCTGCTCAAAAGGCAGGTGAGAAGGGGAGTCGCTTTCGGGCGGCTCCCCCGATTTTTTTGCCCCGAAGTTTACTTGAACTATCTGAAAAAATATGATACAATAGTTGCAGTACAAGTATAATTTTCAGGTTGGTGAAATTTTTATGACTCCGAATATCTCGAAACACACTCTTCAGAGACTGCCGATGTACCTGAGCTATATCCAGGGGCTTCCGGAGGATGCACCGAAAAATATATCCGCTACAACTATCGCCGAAGCACTTCAGCTTAATGATGTTCAGGTGCGCAAGGATCTCGCGAGCGTTAGCTCATCCGGCAAGCCGAAGGTCGGTTACAATGTCAAGGATCTTATCGCGGAGCTTGAAGCTTTCCTCGGCTATAATGATATCGATAACGCCGTGATAGTCGGCGCAGGCAGCCTCGGCAAGGCGCTGCTCAACTACAGCGGTTTCAAGGCTTACGGGCTCAATATAATCGCCGCGTTCGATCTCTGCGAAGAGCCGACCGAATTCCAGGGCAAGACGGTATTCCCGATAGCCCAGCTCGGCAGCTTCTGCCGCAAAGTGAATGTGCATATAGGCATCATCACCGTCCCCGCATCGAGCGCGCAGGAGATATGCGACCTGCTCGTGAACAGCGGCATCCGCGCCATTTGGAACTTTGCTCCGGTTCATCTCGTTGTCCCGGATGGCATACTTGTCCAGAACGAGAATATGGCGTCGTCGCTCGCTCTGCTTTCAAACCACCTGCGCGAGCAAATGAAAAAGTGAACATAAAAAATCATCGGCTGTCGAGTAAAACCCGACAGCCGATTTTCTTATATCCCGCAGAAGCCATGCGGTTGTGTTGAGAGCTTGAAAAAGAAATGTGCAATTTTGGAGTTGCAGAGTACACAACCGACCGATTATGACTCCCCCTGTAGGGGAGCCGACTCGGCGAAGCCGAGACTGAGGGGACGTTGAGCAGATTTACCCTTTTGCATAGACTGTTTTGTTTCTCGATGTCCCCTTTGTAGGGTGCGGCGACTCGATGCACCGCTGCCGTCGCAGGCGGCACAGGGGGCAAGTCTCAAGCAGAGAGCGTATTACACTACACGGGCGAAATGAATAGATTTTCGGTGACGCTAACGCGTCAAAGGGTCGTCGAGTCGCCGACCCCTACAAAGCAAAGCTTTCCGCAATCCCCTTGTAGAGGCGAACTTAGCTCGCCTGCTGTAGTCACTGCATAAACCGTAGGCAGATATCATTCGCCCTCTGCATGATTCTGCTAATTTAAAATATAAAAATGTTTGACTGACGGCGGTTTTCCCCCCACAACCCCTATCAATTACGCGCCGACTCCCAACTAAAAAATCCTACCCACAAAAACTGTGAGTAGGATTCAATGCTTTATAAATGCTTGTTTGTTACTTTATCGGGATGATAACGAAGCTGTACGAGAGCTCCTTGCGTCCGTCAACTGTGTACTGCGGGAGAACGTCGGGGCCGCAGCTGCCGGTGCCCGTGCCTCTGAGGAAGCCGTCGATGTCAATTGCCGTCGTGTTCTCGGAGTGGAGGTCGTCGCGGTGCATTGAGCGCTGCATCAGAGCCTGCGTGAAGTGCCTCGCGGTGAAGCTGAGATCTCTGTCGGGATTGCATATCATCAGTCCGACGCCGTCAGCATCCGTGATGCTGAGCTTGCGAACGCCTGTGCGCACTCCGTAATCCTGCGGCTTGATATAGAACTCATCCATATCGTTGACCGTGGTCTTGTATGTGCCGAATGTCGTGTGCTCTCTGAAATCGATCATGTTTTCACTGGGACCGTAGCCGAGATATTCGATGTTCTCAAAACTCATCGGCATCTCAAACACGAGACCGAAGCGCGGCAGAGCTGCAGCGGCTCTCTGCTGGGATTTCGAGTTGAACACCGCCTCGACTTTTATGCATCCTGCGGCGTCAACAGTGTATTTAAGATTGACCTTTGCAACAACGCCTTTCTTCGAGCGGAGGTTGAAGTCAACGGTGAATTTCGCCGAGTGCTTGGCCGAGGAGAAGTTCACTGAATGCGGAATAGCTTTTATGTCGTCATATCCGGCCTGTTCCCACTTTGCAATGATAACTCTGTCGTTGTCGAGCATCGCGCGGAAGATGTTCGGGATGAAGCCCTTGTGCGCGGCGGGGGACTGGTTAATGAGCTCCTTTTCACCGAGCTTGTAGGACGCTATCTCGCCGGCCTTGAGGTCGAATTTCACCGAGCCGCCGTCAAAGCTGACTTTTGCGGAGTTTCTGCCCACTTTGCATTCTAATTTGCTGCCGGTCGGCAGAGCGACTTTCTTGTGCTCTTTCTTTATTATAACCTGCTCGCGTGCGATGAAAGCGTCGCCGTCGAAATATTCAAAGTTCATACGGCAGTCGCAGCCGGCGGGGATCTTTGTTTTGAATGTCACCTTTTCGCTCTTGCAGGGCGCAATGTCGAGCGAGAAACGCTCCCTCTCTTTGCCTTCGATGCCGTCAACCGTCATCGAGCGGACGACTGTGATATATCCCGAACTGCGGAAGCGGTTTGTGTTCGTGAAAGTGAAGCTGCCGTCGCGGTTGTATTTTGCTCTGACGGGGCGATAGACCGCCTGCATCTCAAGCGCGCCGCTCGAAGGCGTGCGGTCGGGATGAACAAGACCGTCAACGCAGAAGTTGCCGTCGTGCTTCTTTTCGCCGTGGTCGCCGCCGTAGGTGTATTCATACGGACCATCTGCGTGATATACCGCGTGATCTGCCCATTCCCAGATGCAGCCGCCCATGAGATTGTCGTATTTATAGAAACTGTCCCAGTATTCCTCCATCGCACCGGGGCCGAAGCCCATCGCGTGGACATATTCGCAAAGGAAGTAGGGTTTCGTCTTGTACCATTTACCCCTCTGTGTGCCCATGCCGACGCGCTCAACCTGCGCGTGTGTCGGGTACATGTCGGAGACCACATCGTAAGCCTTGCGCTTTGTGTGGATAACACCCTCGTAGTGAGTGGGTATCTCCGGGCAGGTCTCGTGCAGATAATCGTAGCAGACATCCTGGCAGGCATAGCCGCCCGCCTCGTTGCCGAGCGACCACATCGTGATGCAAGGGTGACTCCTGTCGCGGTAATACATTCTCTTGACCCTGTCGAGGTATCTCGGAGCCCACTTGAGATCGTGGCTTATCTTGTTTATATCATTGTGCGGAGCGAAAAATGCGCCGTGAGTTTCGATATCCGCCTCGTCGACTATATAAAGACCGTATGTGTCGGCAAGAGCTATCAGACATGGATCGGGGGGATAGTGCGAGGTGCGTATTGCGTTGCCGTTATACTCTTTGATGAGTTTTACATCTTTTTCATAGTCGTCAAAAGTCATGACATAGCCGGTTTTGCCGTTTGTGTCGTGATGATTGACGCCCTTGAACTTGATGACCTGTCCGTTAAATGTAAAGGCGTTGCCCTTTATTTCCACTGTTTTGAAGCCCGTGATGTTTCTGAGCGTCATGAGCTCCTCGCCGTTCTTATACAGTGTTATATAAGCGTTGTAGACGGTCGGAATCTCCGCATTCCACTCGGTTACATCAAGATCGTCAAATGTCATGTATGTAAGGCGCTCTGCCTTTACAGTCTCTCCGGCGATAACCTTGCCGTCTTTTTCGAGTGAGAGCCCGACTTCGCAGCCGTTGAGCTTGCCTTCGAGCGTGATTTCGACATCCATCGTCCATTTTCCGTCTGCCTTGCGCGGGCGGATATAGTAATCATTTATGTAGACTGCCGGAAGCCTGTAGAGAAGCACATCGCGGAATATTCCGTTCTCGCGGAACATGTCCTGACATTCGAGATAAGTGCCGGAGCACCATTTGTGAACGACCGCGAGCAGCTCGTTCGTGCCCTCGTATATAAATTCCGAAATGTCGAACTCCGCCGAATTGTGCGCGCCCTCGCTGTAGCCGACATATATTCCGTTGACGTAGAGGTCAACGCACGGAACAACGCCGAGGAAGCTCAGAATATGAACATCGTCGGAATTTGTGACTTCAAAAGTTTTGCGGTAGATTCCGGCGGACATATGCTCGGGCACGTTCGGGTTGGGCAGGTCGAACTCGTAGGGACAGTTGAGATAGACCGGCGGTTCGTAGCCGGTGCGCTGCCATGTCGAGGGAACATGTATCTTGTCGAACTCAACGCCTGATGCATCGAACACTTCGGGAATGAGCGAGATATCGTTGTAATATTTGAAATCCCACTCGCCGGAGAGAACCTCGACAAGGTCGGAGTCCGTGCGCTCATGTTTGAGATCGACGGCGCAAAGCTTCTCCTTTTTTGAATACGGTATAAAATATGCTCTTCCCGCGAGCTTGTTGTCCTCAATGACCTTGAAGTCGCGGTAATTTGTTGTGTTTAGCTTATACTCCATATAAGAGTACCTCCTCAAAAAGCGCAGTAGTGCAAATTATAAGCACGGATATATTAGCATATTTTTCATGAATCTTCAATCCGTTGGCGGATTTGTTCATAAAATTTTTTAAATATCCTACCAATTTTGAATATTTTGTGGTATTCTTGTTGAGCCGAGAAAATCATATTGGCTTTTGAAATTTTTATCCCGCGAAAGGACTATTATATGAACAAACAGCACCCGATACCGTTTGACAAAGTGAATATCACAGGCGGATTCTGGAAGGACCGCATTGCGCTCAACGAGTCTGTGACGCTCGACAGCGTGCGCCGCAGATTTGAAGACACCGGCAGATTTTCCGCACTCAGCTGCGAGTGGAAGCAGGGCGAGCCCGACCGCCCGCATTTCTTCTACGATTCCGATGCGGCGAAGTGGATGGAAGCGGCGGCATATGTGCTTGAAAGAAAGAATGACAAGCAGCTTGAAAGCTATGTCGAGGATCTTATCGACCGCATCGAGCGGAACATGACCCCCGACGGATATTTCAATGTCTGGTATACCGTTGTCGAGCCGGGCAAACGCTTCACCGACCGTGACCACCACGAATTATACTGCGCCGGACATCTTATCGAAGCGGCGGTCGCCTACTATGAAGCCACGGGCAAGCGCAGATTCCTTGATCTGATGTGCCGCTATGCCGGACTTATTGACGATGTTTTCCGCAGAGACGATTCCGCAGCTTTCACGACTCCCGGGCATCCCGAGATAGAGCTCGCTCTCGTGCGCCTCTATCGCTGCACGGGCGAAAAGCGCTGGCTCGATCTCAGCCGTTTCTTTATAGATAAGCGCGGCAACAATGAAAAAGACAGGGGAGAGGCGAGCGGATTTGCGTCCGAGGATTATCTCCAGGACAGAATCCCCCTGCGCGACCAGAGCGAAGCGGTCGGTCACAGCGTCAGAGCCTGCTATCTCTACAGCGCGATGGCTGATATCGCCTACGAGTGCGGCGACGAAGAATTGCTCGCGGCGGCAAACAGAATTTTTGAAAACATGACGGAGCACCGTATGTATATCACGGGCGGTATCGGCTCGACCCGCATCGGTGAGGCGTTCACCGTTGACGGTGACCTACCCAACGAGACCGCCTATGCGGAGACATGCGCCGCAATATCTCTTGCGATGTTCGCACAGCGTATGTCGCTGACCGCCGTCGATTCGCACTATGCCGATATCGTGGAGCGGGTCATCTATAACGGATTCCTCTCGGGCACTTCGCTCGACGGAAAGAGCTTCTTCTATGAAAATCCGCTGTCTATAGATCTTCTGAACCGCAGGATAAAATATTGGCGCGGCAATGAAGTCCGCCTGCCGATAACTCAGCGCGTCGAGGTGTTCGATTGCTCCTGCTGCCCGCCGAACGTCACCCGCTTTGTCGAGAGCATCGGAAAGTATATATATTCGTATGACAGCGACACCGTCTATGTCCATCAGTTCATGGAGAGCGATACGGATGTCGCAATAAACGGCGGCACGGCGCATATCTCCCAGTCAACTGACTACCCGTCCGACGGCTCGGTGACAATACGCGTCAGCGGCGCGCCCGCTAAGCTTGCCGTCAGAATTCCCTCGTGGTGCCGCGACTGCTCGGCGGGAGCCGAACGAGCCGAAAATCTCGGTATCAGCGGCGGCTATCTGTTTTTCGACTGTGAGGACGGCGCTAAGATAGAGCTGGACTTCGATATGTCTCCGGTCATTATCTCCGCCGACCCGTCAGTGCATGAGGACTCGGGCAAGGTCGCCGTCATGCGCGGCCCCGTTGTCTACTGCGCCGAGGGAGTAGATAATGGCGATATATTCTCACTCGCCGTTTCTCCGGAGCTCAACGCCGAGCCAGTCGATCTCGGCTTCGGTATTCCCGCGCTCGATGTTGACGGAACAAGAAAGCTCGGAGCGGGTGCTCTGTATGCCCCGGCGGATGAGATAAAATATGAACCTACGCGCATAAGACTCATCCCGTATTTCGCCTTTGCCAATCGAGGCGAGAGCGATATGCAGGTCTGGATGAACATAAAATAACTATATATGTATATATCCGCCCTCTTTTGAGAGCGGGTATATCCTTTTGCATTCCGTTTTATTGACACCGACATTTTTAATTGGTATAATTTGGTCAAAAACACAAAGGAGATAATCTTATGCAGCAGCTGGATATCCGAAGCTTCGATTCGACCCCGATACATTGCTATCTCTGGGATGATGTGGAGAATCCCAAGGGCGTTGTCCAGATCTCTCACGGAATGTGCGAATATGCCGGCAGATATCATGAGACAGCGCAGATGTTCAACGAGCATGGCTATATAGTCTTTGCCGATGATCACCGTGCCCACGGAAACACCGAGACCGATGAAAACCGCGGCAGGCATCCCGGCGATATTGAGAAGAAAACAGTCAAAGATCTTGTCTTCTTCTATAATTGGCTCAAGGATCGCTACCATCTCCCGCAGGTGCTTATGGGTCACAGCTACGGCAGCTTCTTGGCGCAGGATTTTCTCCAGCAGGGGACTGACGTCAAGGCAGTCGCGCTCTGCGGAACCGCCGATATGGACGGCGCGCAGGCGGCTCTCGCTCTGCTCTGGCCGCTCGAGCTGTTCGCAAAGGACTGGTGCCCGAAGTTCGTCAACCCAGTCAGCGATATGATTTTCGATGCGCGCTATAAGGGCGAAAAAGGTCCGAGCCAGTGGGTGACGAGCGATGTTGCACGCCGTCAGGTGTTTATCGATGACCCGATGGCGGGAATAGATATCAGCGTCAACTTCGATTGGAACATGATAAAAGCGTTCGGCAGGATATATAAAAAAGAAAACATCGCGAAAATAAGCCCCGATGTCCGCATCGGTATATTCAGCGGCGACATGGATCCCATCGGCGGCACGAAGTCGTCAAAGGCAAAGAAGCTCCTGCGCCGCTATCAGAAAGCCGGACTAAATGCCGAGATACATATATATAAAGATGCCCGTCATGAACTGCACAACGAGAAGTGCCGCGACGAATACTTCCGCGATCTCGTCGGATTTTTCGACAGCGCAGTGAAAGCGGCAGAGCCAGTAAAAGCCTGAAACCGTTGCATATCAATGCCTGTGCGGTTCTCTGTGCCCGCGCAGGCATCTTTGATATCGGAGTCGCGTCAAATAAAATGAAAAAAATCTGAAATTTTTTGAAAATTAGTGTTGACAAGTCCCGACGGTTGTGTTATTATAGTCGAGCACTTGAGGGACGGGTCAAGCGAAAGTGAGACGCGGACGAAAAGAAAAGTGTCGAGTACCTTGAAAATTAAACAACGAAAGAAACAAGGAACCCTGAGATTCGCGTC
>ENA-OURS01000448-OURS01000448.1-human-gut-metagenome-genome-assembly--contig:-NODE-448-length-50122-cov-17.698963_pt1 | contig 50122 bp, 35 predicted proteins | sample MGYA00242109_ERZ509010 | MGnify/ENA primary metagenome ERZ509010 (study PRJEB26280, sample SAMEA2338774) | human gut metagenome | biome: human gut; feature: human-associated habitat; material: faeces... | reverse complement strand
GTTAAGCACGCCGCCAGCGTTCATCCTGAGCCAGAATCGAACCCTCCACAAAAAAACATTTCATGAAGAGACATCGACACGATGACTCTCGAAATAAGAAAATTGACGATCGCCTTATAAGGAAAGGCGCATCGCACAAAAACCTCGCCGCCGTTTGACCGATCCCTCGGCACCACGCGTCAGCGTGGCCGGCAACGAACTGGCAATCATTGACTATAAAGAAGTAGTACAAATACGCTCTTGAGTTCTCAAACCACCACCGCACCAGCAAGCCGCCCCAATCTCCAGGAGCGAGGCCGCCGTGCTGAGCAGCAAGAAATAAACTTACACGAGAACCCGCAATCGCGCAACCCGCAGGGCGCAATGAAGCACGGAACCGTTGGAAATCCAACGTTCCATCGGCGTGTCGAAAACGAGCCAAACGCGACCTGAAACCGTCGATGACACCATCATAGGACGCTAAAACCACGGCCAGGTGAACGCGAAAACAACAACCCACGGCGTGTCGGAATCGCAAAGCCAAATGCGGATGAAGCGAAGACGCGAACAATGCAGCCATCTGCGCTATGACCGCGATATGAGATCCATAGCCTGACAACCGCACCAATGCAATATCAGGAAATACAGCGCCAAGAAAAAGCAGCACACGGATCCGAACGAAGGCAATGAGATACAAAAGCCGGGAGGCTCCATGTTCCACGGAGACTCCCGGCTTGGTATTCAATTATTGGTTTTCAGTTATCAGCCAATCACTCGGCCTGAGCGGGCTCTGCAGCCGGCTCAATCGTGGCGACGGCCTTCTTGCGGCTCAGGTAGCGCTTGATGGTCAGGAACTCCAGACCGATCACGAGCACCGCAACCACGCCCCAAGCCACGTACATGGCGGTCTTCCAGATCGGGGTGGCGACCTTCGGCTCGCCATTCGCGTACTGCCAGCTGTTGGCGGCGGTGTACAGAATGTTGTGCGCGGCCTGACGCATCGCCTTCACGGAAGTGGCGGACTTATCGGTGATGTGGTTGGTGATCTTCGTGGTGGCGAGCATCGAGTCGTTGCCCGCACGCACTTCCTGATCGGCGTTCTGGTAGCCGTAGCCGCCGAAGTAGTCGGTCAGGACGAAGCCCTTGAAGCCCCACTCGCCGCGCAGCACGGTCTGCAGCAGCGCGCTGTCGGCGCCGGCATAGGTGTTGCCGATGTAGTTGAAGGAGCTCATCACGGCCTGGGCACCGCCTTCCTTCACGCTCATCTCGAACGGCTTCAGATAGATCTCACGCATGGCCTGCTCGTTCGTCCACGTGCACAGCATTTCCGTACGCTTGGTCTCCTGGTCATTCAGAGCGAAGTGCTTCATGAAGGAGTACACGCCCTTGGACTTGGCACCGGAGATCTCGCTGGATGCCATCACGCCGGAGAGCAGCGAATCCTCGGAGAAGTACTCGAAGGTACGGCCGGAGAACGCGTTGCGGTGGATGTTCATGGCCGGTGCGTACCAGCCAGCCACGTGCATGTCGTGGGCCATGTCGCCGATCATCTCACCGAACTGCTTGGCGAGATCCTTGTTCCAAGTGCAGGCGAATGCCGTGGAAGCCGGGAAGCCGATGGAGCCAACGCCGGTGAAGTTGTTATTCAGCGATGCCGGGCCGTCCGCATCGGTCAGCTGGATCTTGCCAACGGACTTCACAGCCTGGGTGCCATAGCCACCATTGGCGATGAGGTTGTCCATATCGTCGAAGGTGAGCTGGTCGAGCAGCTTGTCCCAATCGGCGTCGTCATAGTCCTTGCCGTACATATCGGACAGCTTCAGACCGTTCTTGGCACCGGTGGTCGGCATCTTGTCGGAATCCTTGTCGAACTTCTTCGGATCGTAGTTCGAGTTGTTGTAGAAGGTTTCCTTGGCCTTGTCGGACATCTTGAAGTTGGTCGGGGCGGCGGTGGCCTCCTTGTAGTTCGCGAAGTGGTCGGCGCGGGACAGGTACGTCACATCGCCCGCCACATCATCGAACTGGTTCGTGGCCACGGTCTTGTCGCCATTGTGGGTGTTCGAATCGGAATCGTAGGTGACGGTGTCCTTCACGGTGATCGCCTTGTGATCGATCACGTGGTGCGAATCGGACTGGATGGAGATGTCATAATCGCCCTTCTCCAGCACGTACGCCTTCGCGCCCTTGTAGTCGTAGGACGCCATGTCGTCGTCATCGAACTTGACGGTGACCTTCTGGGACTCGCCCGGCTGCAGTTCCTTGGTCTTCTCGAAGCCGGCCAGGTTCTTGGACGCCTTCTCGATGCCGCCGTCGGTGTACGGCGGGTTGTAGTAGGCCTCGACCACGTCCTTGCCGGCCTTATCGCCGGTGTTGGTCACGGTGGCGGTGACGGTCACCTTGCCACCCTTGTACTTCACGCTGTCGAGCTTCTGATCGAACGAGGTGTAGGACAGGCCATAGCCGAACGGGAACGCGACGGTGTCATCATAATTAATCAGGCCTTCGTCCGAAGCGGTCTCATAGAACTTGTAGCCCACATAGATGCCTTCGGAGTAGTTGACAAAGCCCGGAATGGCAGTGACGTCGTCACCCGTGAAGCCCTTGTACTTGGCTGCCTTGTCTGCCATATTGGTGTATTCGAACTTGCCGAAGTTGTTATAGGACACCGACTTGGTCAGATCCTTGAGGAAGGTGTCGGAGGTCTTGCCGGACGGGTTGGTCTCACCGGCAAGCACCTCACCAAGGGCGGAGAAACCGGTCTGGCCAGCCGGCGGGCACCACACGACGGACTGGATCTGCGGATAGTCGTTGAGGAAATCGAACTGGAACGTGTTCGCGCCGTTGTAGACGAGCGTCACCTTCTTGAAGTTGCTGGTGACCAGGTCGATCATGTCACGCTCGGTCTTCGACAACTGAAGGAAGCTCTCACCCTTCTGGAAGTCGTCATAATCCTTGGAGTTGTTCTTGTAGGTGATACCCTTCGCCTTCATGTCCGTCGGCAGGTCCGCGCCCTCGCCGCCGACACGGGTCAGCACGACCACGGCCTCGTCCGAGAAATCCTTCGCGTCGGAGACCAGCTTGTCGGAGTACTGCTTGGCCGGCACCTCGGGCAGGGTCCAATCCTGAGCGAACATGCCGACCTCAGGACGATCCTTGCGGTAGTCCGTGTACAGCTTGCTCAGCTCCGTATTGGTCTTCAGGCCAGCCTGCTTCATGCCGTCAAGCAGGGAGACGGTCTTGTACTGCTTCGACATGGAGCCGGAGCCGGTGCCGCCGTAGACGGGGTTGGTGGAGCCCCAGCCGAACACGTTGACCTTCTTGCCGGACAGCGGCAGGTTGGAATCGTCATTCTTCAGCAGGGTGACGGCCTCCGACTGCACATCCTTGGCCAGCTCGTTGGCCTTGGAAACCGTGGCGTCGGACAGCGTGTACTTGGTGATGGTCGCATTGTTGAGCAGCGTGGAAAGCGGACCGGTCAGCATCATGGACACGGCCACGACGATGCCTACCAGCGCCACCAGCCAGGATTCGGAATGGACGATCTTACGGGTCGCCACGTCCTTGACCGTCTTCTTGTTGACGGCGAAGGTGATGATCAGCGCGAGCACGAATAGCACGCCGATCGCAATCAGATATGGTGTCAATGAACCGATGACGTTCATGACATCAGCCATGTTGATTTGCAGCATGGTCTGCCTCCTCCTTGATTCTCATAACCAAACGACACATTGGCTCCAATGCCTTTATCGGAACCGCGAAACCATTCAACACTGCCCCGCATCTCATGGTTTCGGTGAAGTGGCTGCAGATGCGTGCGGCAAGTGAAGACACTTCTTCATGTCGATGATTCGATTTCATCAGACTTCAACGTGCGGCACATGGCGTTTTCCCCAGCCTGTCAATTCGCGTGCATAATCTGCACGCCAAGTACGATGGAAGTATGAGCGACTTAAGCGCATTGAATCTGGAATCAGGCAGCCTGGTTGGCGGCTACACGTTGATTTCCCGGCTTGGTTCGGGTGCCATGGGCTCGGTATGGCGTGTGCGGGACGATGGCGGCCATCAATATGCGATGAAGATTTTGCGCGATTCCCTCTCCGACGACGATTCCCCGCAGCAGCAGCGCGACGAGTTGACCGCACGCGAGCGCCTGCGCAGGGAGGCGATGGCGTTGCAGAAGGTGCGGCATCCGGGCGTGTGCGGCATTGTGGATATGGAACTTGACGACGCGTTGGCTTTTATTGTGACCGAGTTGATCGAAGGCAAGAATCTGCGTGAGGATGTGCGCGTCAATGGCCGATATGTGGGCGACGATCTGGAACGGCTGGCACGCAAGCTGATTGAGGCGGTGCGGGCGGTTCATGCGGCTGGCATTGTGCATCGCGATATCAAGCCGACGAATGTGATGGTGTCGAGCACCGGCCCGGTATTGGTGGATTTCGGCATCGCTATGGGCGAAGGCGAAAGCCATGTGACGCGTACCGGTCTGGTGATGGGCACGCCGGGGTTCATCGCGCCGGAAATCATTGATGGCGCGGAATCGGATGAAATGACCGATTGGTGGTCGGTGGCGAGCGTATTGGCGTTCGCCGCTACGGGTGAGCCGGTGTTCGGCACGAAGCCGATGATGACCGTGTTGGAACGTGCGGCGGCAGGCAGCGCCAATCTTGCGGGACTTCCTGCGGGCACGATGGCCGCGTTCCGTGCGGCGCTCAACCCTGATCGTACGAAGCGGTGCACGCCGGACGATTTGCTGCAGGCGATCGCCGTGGATGCGTTGAATCCGCAGGCGTGGGTTGCGGCCGACAATGGTGGCGCAGCGGATGGCGATACGGAGGCGATGCCCCCTTTTGTTGAATCGCCCGACAATCCGCGCACGTTGTGGCGATTGCAGGACGATATAACCGGCGAAAACGCCATCGGCACGCGCACGATGCCAAGGCTCAGCGAAGCAACGCAGGCGATCGGGCAGCCCGATGTGAGCGCAACTCAAGTAATCGGGAAACAAGTGACCAGCCAATCCGACGCGAGCGCAACGCAGGTGATCGCACCTGTTGACGATGCCGAGACCAGCGTGCTTTCCGACGCACTTCCCAACGTGGACAGCACGCGCACGATGCCGCAATCGCAAGGCACGCGGGCGATGCCGACAGGCACGCAGGTAATGCCGCAATCCATGCCGTCAACACAAATGCTGCCGGCCCAGAACGCATGGAATCCAGCGGAAGCGCCGACGCAAGTCGACCCGACCATCAAACCCGCGTTGCAACGCATCGCCATGCGGCAGCCACCGTCCGTCATACCGCAGGCCACGGTGGCCGCGGCGCAGCAATCGCCCGCAATGTCATTCCCGCCGGTACCCGGTATGGATGGGCCGAACGTTGCGGAAGCACCCAATCCCGCCGATGTGAAGCGTGGCGCGATGTTGGGCCGGGGCATGCTCCCCTGCGCGCTGATGGCGATTCCCGTGGCCGTCTGCGGACTGTTCTCACTGTGGACGGCGATGGCAGCCGCGTTGCTGTTCGCCTGTGCGCTGGCCACCATCGGATTCAACACGGAGGCGCAGCTCGAGCGCGAAGGCAAACGTGGCGGCGAGAAGAAAAGTTCCGACTGGCTGCTGCGATTGGCGGGACTGCCCTGGCACATCGTGAAGGGCTTCGGCGTCGCCATCGTGCGGACGCTGATCATGTTGGCCGTGGCCGCGCTGGGTTTGTCGCTCACCACGGTCGTGCTGCAGCTTCCGTATGCCGTGATGGATACGTGGATATTTGGATTGACGATTCCGATGCCGACGCTGCTTGGCGGTCCGCTTTCCGAAAGCGGGCTGGCGCAGGCTGCGTTCTGCGCGATCGGCTGGCTTGTGGCCGTGGCCGCTCCGGGCGCGATCGTACTGCGATTGGGCGGCGGCGCACTGCGTAAACAGCCGTATCTGCGCCACTTGAGCGAGCTGCCGACGCAATCGCAAGGCAATACGGAATTCCCGGCGAATCGATAGCAAGGCATCGCTAGTATGGTGCCCAGCATAACAACGTGAGGTCGAAAGGAATATCGATGGCCCAGAACAGCAAGGATGCGCAGAAGCGTACCAGCCGCGCCGAGCGTAGGGCCGCCGAGGCCGCGGCGATGAAGGCGCGCGCCGAGCAGATGGAAAAGGAACGCAAGCAGCAGACGATCATCGGCGGCATCGTGGTGGCGGTGCTGGTGATTCTGGTGGCGATCGGCGCGTTCACCGTGTACCACAACATGCATAAGAAGGCCGAAACGAAGGCTTCCACCGAAACCGTGCAGGAAGCGTACACGGCGTTGCAGAAAGTGAAGAACACTCCGAAGCTCGTCGATAAGAAGGGCGGCCTGCTGATTTCCAAGAACGGCTACGGCAAGGCTGTGGAGGGCGCGCCGACCGTCGAGCTCTACATGGATTTCCTGTGCCCGGGCTGCGGCAACCTGCACCGCCAGTTGGACGCCGACCTGCAGAAGATGGTCGATGCCGGCCAGATCAATCTGGACCTGCATTTCATGGCGTTCATGGACCGTTGGTCCACCGACGAGTATTCCAGTCGCGCGGCGAACGCGGCCATCTACCTGGCCGAGCATGACAGCGACCCGAACCATCTGATCTCCTTCCTGGAGAAGGTCTACGCCGAGGATTTCCAGCCGGAGGAAGGCTCCGCATACAAGTCGGTGAGCGACGCCAAGATCAAGGAGCAGATGATCGCCGCGGGTGTTTCCAAGGATGTTGCGGACAAGGCGTTTGGCCGCGATTATCAGGAATGGCTTGATGCGATCGACACTTACACGCCGAAGCGTTCCGAACTGTGGCATCAGTCCGGCAGCTACAAGGGCAGCATGACCACGCCGACCGTGATCATCAACGGCAAGTATTGGGATATGGACCAGCTGACCACCGCCCAGACGACGGTTAAGGACGGTCTGTTGGAATCGATCGGCCTGAAGGACAGCGAAGTCGGCGTTGCCGGCAAGATGCCGTCCATCGGAGCCAAGAAGGGGCCGATTTCCGTCACCACGGGCGAATAACCCCTTACGGGCAGCCGGCGCGTCTCAACCCGCAATACTAAGTTGACTGCGGTGGAAGCGCTGGTTATGCTATTCATCGTTCCTCTGTTGTTTTCATAGCAAAAGAGGACATGCCTCCTTAGCTCAGATGGCCAGAGCGGCCGCCTTGTAAGCGGCAGGTCGTCGGTTCGATCCCGACAGGAGGCTCGAACCCGTATGACGGGCTTGGACCTCTTACCATGGGTAAGTGCTCCAGAAGTCTTCCCCCAACTTGAGACTTCTGGCAAAGCGGACGAGACGTCCCCCAACCTGTCTCGTCCGACCGGGGGCAGGACATCCCCTTCTCTCCTGCCCCCTTTTTATTTTTCGCTTTTCGCACCTGCTTTCAAAAATGTGGCGGTATGGATAAAACCATCGGAAAGCACGGCGACCGTTCCAGCTGAGCCGTTACAATAACGGCGTTGTAGGCAGCGCTGAAAAGAGGATAAATGACGAGAAGGTGGACCCCTCGGAGATTCGTGACGCTTCGTCGTGTCCGCGTCATGGCATGCGTGGCCTCATTGACTTTGACTTCGGCGTTGGCGTTTGGTGTGGGCGCGCGCAAATCCGTGGCATTGACCGTCAATGGGGAGACCACCACGGTGACCACATATGCGATGAGCGTGGACCGTCTGCTGCAGGAGCAGGACGTGAAAGTCAAAACGCACGACCTGGTGGAATCGACCAGCCCGACCAGCATGCTGAAGAACCATGATGTGGTGAACGTGCAGAGCGCATACCAGACCACCATCACCATCGACGGCCAGGAAGTGCCGTTCTGGACGGTCGCGTCCAGCGCCGAGCAGTTGCTGGACTTCTTCAACCAAAACGAAACCGAAGCGGCGAAAATCACCGTCAATATCAGCAACGTCTACAACAAGCTCACCGGCGGTCTCATCATCAACCAGAAGGGGCCCGTCACCGTCATCGCGGACGGGAAAAGCTCGGTGACGCCGAACGGCAAGCTGCCCGCTGCCTCCATCCTTGACGCCAAAGGCATCACGTTGGGCAAGGAGGATCGCGTCAGTGTCGAAAAGGACGGCAAGACGACCATTCTGCGCGTCCGCCGCGTGACGCATGGTGAGGAGACCCGCACGAAGGAAGTGCCGTTCGGCACGCAGACCATCATCGACCCGAACCTGCAGCCGGGCGAAGTCACGGTACGGCAGGAAGGCGAAAACGGCGAAATCCAGCAGACGTATGCCGTCACCTACGTGGATGGCGTGAAGGAAAGCGAGACGCTGACCGGAGAGAAGACCACGAAAATCGCCATCGACAAAGTCATTGCGGTCGGACCGGAAAAAACTACGGACGATACCGACAAGTCCGACAAATCCGACAACAGCGGCAACGGCAACAGCAACGGCGATAACGGCGATTCCGGCAAGACGGACGACGGCAAGAACGATTCGGGTAAGAACGACTCGAATAAAAACGACAATAAGTCCGATTCGAACAAGTCCGATTCCGACAAAACCGATTCGAACAAGTCGGATTCCTCGGATAAGAACAATTCGAACAACAACTCGAATAACAATTCCAACAACACCAAGAAGGACGATCCGGCACCGACCCCCACACCAACCCCTGCACCGCAGCCGACTCCCGCACCCCAGCCCAAACCGCAGCCCACGCCGCAGCCGAGCAATCCTTCCGCAGGCTGCCGCTTGTACCATCCTTCCGCGGCACAGGCACAGGCCTACGCTTCCGGCGCGGCGGCGCAGCGCGGCTGGACCGGCCAGAACTGGACGGATCTGGTCAAACTCTGGAATCGCGAATCCGGATGGAGCTGGAGCGCGGAAAACGTGTATTCGGGCGCATACGGTATTCCACAAGCGTTGCCGGGCAGCAAAATGGCCACGTTCGGCGCGAATTGGAAGGACGATGCCGCCGTGCAGATCGACTGGGGTCTGAGCTACATCGCACAGCGGTACGGCAGCCCGTCCGCGGCGTGGCAGCACTCCGAACAGACCGGATGGTACTGATCCGGCTAATCGCCAACGATTTTCGTACCGGCATGAACGGATAATGAGGGAATGACAGAAAACGTGAACGAGCATACGCAGGGCCATTTGCTGGGGGCGGCCGACATCCGACGCATCGCCGCCGACGCGGGTATCAGCCCGACGAAGAAATTCGGGCAGAATTTCGTGATTGATCCGGGAACCGTGCGTCGCATCGTGCGCGAGGCCGGCGTGACCGCCGACGACCATGTGCTGGAAGTCGGTCCCGGACTGGGTTCGCTGACGCTGGCGATTCTGGAAACCGGCGCCACGATGACGGCTGTGGAAATCGACCCGCCGGTCGCCGAACGCCTGCCGAAAACCATCGCCGAATTCATGCCGGACGCCGTGGACCGCTTCCGTGTGGTCAACCGCGACGCACTTACCGTCAATCCGGAGAATCTGCCCGATTTCAAGGATGACGATTCCTTCACGCTGGTGGCCAATCTGCCGTACAACGTGGCCACGCCGATTCTGCTCACCCTGTTGGAACGTTTCGACAATCTGGGCACCTTCCTGGTGATGGTGCAGAAGGAAGTGGCGGACCGTTTGAGCGAGAAGCCCGGTTCGAAGATCTACGGCACGCCGAGCGTGAAGCTCGCATGGTACGGCACCGCGGAACGCGTGGGCGTCATCGGCCGCAACGTGTTCTGGCCGGCCCCGAACGTCGATTCCGCGCTGGTGCTGTTCAAGCGCTACCCGGGCGGTCACACCCCCGCCGCGGACAATGCGGACGGTTCCGTGGTGGATCGCGAAACCGTGTTCCGTTTGATCGACGCGGCTTTCGGGCAGCGCCGCAAGACCCTGCACGCCGCATTGAAGAAAATCGTGCCGTCCGAAGCGTTCGAGAAGACCGGCATCGACCCGACCCGTCGTGGCGAGACGCTCACCATCGACGAATTCGTGGCGTTGGCACGCGCGTTGGATGAGGTGTTCGCGTCATGAGCACCATTGATTCGCCCGCCATCGGAACGGCCACCGTCAACGCCGTGAGCGTGGACTGCCCGGCGAAAACGAATCTGACCCTGCATGTGGGCCCGTCGCATGCCGAATGGGGCGGCCGTCATGAACTCGACACCATCTATTGCGGGGTCGGCGTATACGACACCGTCACCGCCACGCGCAAAGCGCCGGGAAGCGGCTTCTCGCTGAATCTCGAGGGCGCGTATCTGGGCGACCTGGCCTCTTCCGGCAGCGATATGCGCCGCAACCACGCCGTGCTGGCATTGTTCGCCATGGCCGAAGCGAGCGGCCATGAGCCGGACGTGGCGTTGAACATCGACAAGCGCATCCCCGTCGGCGCGGGCATGGCCGGCGGTTCCGCCGATGCGGCGGCGACGATTCTGGCATTGAACACGTTGTGGGATCTCGATTGGCCGATCGAACGCCTGCAGGAAGTCGCGGCCACGCTGGGCGCGGACATGCCGTTCTGTCTGACCGGCGGTTACGCGCGCGGTACCGGTTTCGGCGAACGCATCGAACAGCTTGATGACGATGGCGATATCGTACGCGATCTTACGGAACGTGGGTTTACCGGCCATCTGCTGGTCGGCGCATACCGTGCGGAACTGCGCACGCCGGAAGTGTATGCCACATTCGATCAGATCGGTGCCGGCGATGGCGATGAGAACCACCTGCAGAAGGCGGCGGTCTCCCTGCATCCGCGTAGCGGACAGGCGATCGAGGAAGCCTTGCGTGCGGGAGCCAGCCAGGCGTTCGTCTCCGGTTCCGGCCCGTCCGTCATCGCGTTCGTGCCGACGGAGGATGCGGCGGACGCCGTGCAGCGGGCATGGCAGGACAGCCGTTGCGTCGATCGCATCATCGCCACGAACGCCCCAGCCCGACCGATTGTGCATATCACCGCATGACACATATCACCGCATGACAGTAAAGTTGATGGCAATTGGTTTGTTCAAAAGGAATTCGTAAATGACCCAGGCTAACGACGAGCGCGCCGCGCGCAAAGAGTACATTCGCCGCCGTCAGAAGACGGTGTTCAGCATCGTCGGAGCCGTCATGGTGGTCGCCATGGTGGTGTCCCTGCTGTTCTTTTTCCATGTCGGAGGCCTGGGCAACGTCAAGTCGGCCGCCGTACAGCCGAACTACGGCCAGCAGGCACCGTGCCCCATCAAGGAAGCCGACGGCAACAAGGCCAAGTATGTGGAGAATCGCAACATCACGCTGCGTGTGCTCAACGGCACGAAGTTCTCCGGCTTCGCCAAGGCGGTGAGCGACGCGTTGCAGAACCGCGAGTTCAACCCCCAGACGCCGGGCAACTACACCAAGAAGGTGGATCGCACGATGATCGTCTTCGGCAAGAACGGCGTGAATCAGGCGTACACCGTGGCAAGCAATTTCACCGATGCCATGCTGGTTATGGATGACCGTCAGGACCAGCTGATCGATGTCATCGTGGGCGCCACATTCGACAATCTGCAGGATACGAAGAAGGTTCCCGCCGCAGGCAAGGCGATCACCGGCATCCAGGGCTGCGTCGCGGTGGACAAGATGACCGACCTGCCCAAGGCGCCCGAGCATGATGCGGTGAATCCGCAAAACTGACCGCCAATCGAAATCGATATAGGCAATATGAAAAACCCGCGCTCCCCCAATCGGGAACGCGGGTTTTCGTATTCGAGCTGTTCCATGCATGCGGCGAAACCACCGCATGTCAATCGCTATTCGCCCTGCTCCTTGTACCAGCGTTCCAGCTCGGCAACGGCCACGTCACGCTCCACCGGACCGTTATCGAGGCGGTATTCCAGCATGTGCTTGTACGCCTTGCCGACCATCGGGCCTGGTTCGATGCTTAGCAGCTGCATGATCTCGTCGCCGTTGAGGTCAGGACGGATCGCGTCGAAGTCTTCCTTTTCTTTCAGGTCGCGTACACGCTGTTCCATCTCGTCCATGGCCGCCGAGAACATCATGGCCTTGCGCTTGTTCTGTGTGGTCGTGTCGGCGCGCGTAAGGCGGTTCAGACGCTCGTACAGCGGGCCAGCGTCCTTGACGTAGCGGCGGACCGCGGAATCCGTCCACGGCTCCTCCACGTAGCCGTGGAAGCGCAGATGCAGGTTGACCAGCTCGCTGACGTCCTCGACCATGTGGTGGTCGAAATGCAGTGCCTTCAAACGCTTGCGCGTCATCTTCGCGCCGACGGCGTCATGACGGTGGAAGCTCACCTTGCCGCCCGCTTCGAAACGACGGGTCTTCGGCTTGCCGATGTCGTGCAGCAGAGCCGCCAGACGCAGCGTCAGGTCCGGGGCCGGCACCGGACCGTCGGAACCGGTTTCGAGGGCGACGGCGCGTTCGATGACGATCATGGTGTGTTCGAACACGTCCTTATGGCGATGGTGCTCGTCGATTTCCAGCTGCAGCGCGGGAATTTCCGGCAGCACGATGTCGGCAAGACCGGAATCGACCAACGCTTCGATGCCGGCGCGCGGGCGATCGGACAGCAGCAGCTTGACCAGTTCGTCGCGCACACGTTCGGCGGAGACGATTTCGATGCGATCGACCATGTCGGACAGCGCTTCGGCGGTTTCCGGCTCGATGCGGAAGCCGAGCTGCGCCACGAAACGCACGGCGCGCATCATGCGCAACGGATCGTCGTCGAACGACTGCCGCGGATCGACGGGGGTGCGCAGCACGCCTTTGGCCAAATCGTTCGCACCGCCGAACGGATCGACGAATTCGAGTTCCGGAACACGCAACGCCATCGCGTTGACGGTGAAATCGCGGCGGGAAAGATCGCCTTCCAGCGTGTCGCCGTAATTGACTTCCGGCTTGCGCGAGTCGGGGTCGTACGTGTCGGAACGGTAGGTGGTCACCTCCACTTTCACCTCGGTGCCGTCCTCACGCCTGCGCATCGCGCCGAGCGTGCCGAATTTGCGGCCCATATCCCAGAAGCCATCATGCCCAAAACGGCGCAGAATATGCTCAAACTGCTCAGGACGCGCCGATGTGCAGAAATCCAAATCATGCGATTTGCGATGCAGCAGCAGGTCGCGGACAGGACCCCCGACCAGTGCCAGTTCATAGCCTTCCGCAGCAAACATACGTCCTAATTCAATGGCCTCTGGCCACACTTCGAAGTTCACGCCATACCTTTCAGCACCACAAGTTTTCCGTTTACCAGCATACCGTTACCCCACCTGCACACAGAATTGAGTATGGTTGGAATCATGATTACGCCCGCAGACCTTGCACGCATGCTTGCCCATGCTGCGGACGACCATGCCCAAAATCCGCTGGAACCGGACGAACTGCTGTACACATCGCAGTCGGTTTCGCTGCAGCAGCTGCAACAACTACAGCAATTGCAGCAGCGCACGATCATCACGCCGAGCGCGCCTACGCCGGCGATGATGCCGCGCCGGCGCACCGCGGATGGTCCGACCACGTTCGCATCGCTTGACGCGCAGGAGCTGCCGGTGGTGCGCGAGTATTCGGCGGGCGGGCTGGTGTTCGACGACAAGGGTCGCGTGGCGATCATCGCACGTCATTCACGCAGCGGGCATTTGGAATGGTGCCTGCCGAAGGGACATATCGAAAAAGGCGAAACGCCGCAGCAGACGGCCGTGCGCGAAGTGCATGAGGAAACCGGCATTCTGGGCGAGGTGGTCGATTCCATCGCCACCATCGACTATTGGTTCACCGGTACCAGCCAACGCGTGCACAAGCTGGTGCACCACTTCGCGTTGCGGCAGATCGGCGGCGAGCTGACCGTCGAAGGCGATCCCGACCATGAGGCCGAAGACGCCATTTGGGTGGATTTTGCTGATTTGGACGATGTGCTGAGCTATCCGAACGAACGGAAGATAGCATGGTTGTACGCAAGGAAACTCAACAGACAGGCGTAATAGTGAATCAATCCGCACAACGGCACGTTTCGCGTGGCCTTCGCGCGTTATCATCCATCCTCGCCATGGTATTGACCATGGCGTTGATGTTGTTATACGCACCCACGCCATCGGCAAGGGCCATGGAATCGACCACATCGGCGGAGTCGACGGACGGTATGTTGTCCATCAACTCTTCCACGGCCGTATTGACGGACACCTCCGGATACCATCTGAACGCCACGGTGACCAACACGACCGGACAGGAGATTCCCGCGGGAACGCTGACGCTGGCCATGAACGCCTTCTACACGTTCGTTTCGCGCAACGACATCCAGGATTGGTCTGAAGGCAACGGGCGAATCCCCACCCCGCAATCCGTGGGGCAGGCCGATGTGCCCGCGTTGCAGCCGGGAGCCAGCGCCAACGTGAGCATCGACGCGGACGCCCATCAGGAATCGCTCGCGGCCATCAACTCTTGGGGGCCGAAGCCGGTGCTGCTGAGCTATTCCGCCAACGGAACCCCCCTTGCTCAATCGCATACGTTCGTGACGCGCACCGGCGCGGGACTCCACACGCCCAGCACGCCGGCGCTGCACATCACCGTCGCCCAGCCGCTGGCCGCCAACGGGTGGACCACCGACAGCAAGCTGCTTGGACAGCTGGTCGATGAAGGGGGTATTTCCTCCTCGAAACTGGCGAAAATCGCCATGCCCAGCAAGGATGACGACGCACGGCTCAAATCGTTGCAGCAGACCTTCGCCAAGCACGACATGCTGCAGGTCGTAGGAGATCCGACCTACCTGCAGGCGATGGCGATGCCAACGCGGGTCGACGGCATCACCCAGCCCGCATTGTTCGACATAACCGCCTACAGCGCCATGAACAACGCTCCGGCCTACAGCGCAGCCGGTATCAACGACCGTCAATGGTCCGCAGCCAAAGCCCGGAAAACCTATCAATCGGCATTGGGTGACAGCAACGCGGACATCACCGCATACGCGTGGCAGGGCAACGGCAATTGGACCCTACAAGCGTTGACGAAGGCCCGCCAGCAGGGGTACGGCACCGTCATCGCCACGCATGACTTCGAAGAGGACGATGCGGCTACCGTACGTACCGGCAAGACGGTGGTCTCCACCGACGCCGGGGACGTCACCGTGCTTTCCGCGCAGAATGTGCTTTCCGGCCTGGCCCAAGGCAAGGCGACCAGTGACGATGCCAACGCCGACAGCGAGGGAACCACGGCCGGCAGATTGGCGCGATTCGTCGCGCAAAGCGCGTTCTACCAGATGGAACAGCCTTATGCGGAACGCAACCTGCTGGTCTGTCTGAACGAGGATTCCGACCCCAGTGTTGTGGACGCGCTGATGAGCGACATCGAGCAGTCGCCGTGGCTGAACCTCACCGATCTTGCCACGCTGAAGGATGCCGACATCTCCGAAGATGCGGCCAGCATGTCAACCGATCTTCCCCAAACGGACGGCCTTACCGATAGCATGCGCAGCGACGTCCAGCAGACTCTGAGCGCGCTGGCGAACTCATCGAGCAACATCAAACGTTTCAATACGTCGATCCTCGTCAAGCCGAACGGAAAAGACGAATCCGACGTCAACACCTGGAGCAGGCAGCTGACGAACGCCCACACCATCATGGCCCTGCACGCGTTGGGCGGCGAAAGCCCTTCCAGAAGCACGATGGCGGAAGGCGCGAACCAGCTCGCGGCCCTGCTGATCAACGGTGTGGCGATCACGCCGACGGAAAGCGTGAACGTGGTCAGCGAAACCGCGAAAATGCCGGTGACCATCAGCAACAGCCACCCGTACCCGGTAAAGGTGAAGGTCTCGTCGCTGACCGATTCCATGCAGATCGTCACGTCCCGATTCGACACCGTGCAGGTGCCGCCCCACGGCGAGGCACAGGTGGCGTTCACCATCCGTGTGTCCACGTCCGGCACCGCCAACGCCACCATCAGCCTGTTCGACAGGAATGGTGCAGCGTTTGGAGCCACGCAGGTCACCCACATCACCAGCGCGCTGCAGATCAGCGACAAGAGCGGTTTCGTCATCATCGGCTTCGCCGTGCTCTTGGGCGCTGTGGGACTGTGGCGTCAATTCAACCGTAAGAAGGATCCCGACGAATGAGTTCTTCCGTTGGCCGTAACTCACTGATCATGGCCTCCGGTACCGCCGCTTCGCGCGTGACCGGCCAAATCCGCACCATCCTGCTTGCCTGGGCCTTGGGCACCACCGGCTATGCCGCCAACGCCTACCAGGCCGGTTCGATGATTCCGCAGGTCATCTACACACTGGTTTCCGGCGGCATCTTCAACGCGGTGCTTGTGCCGCAGATCGTGCGCACGCTGAAATCGAAGGACGCCGAAACCAAGCTCAACAAGCTCATCACCCTTGCCATCACCTTGTTGTTGGGTGTGACGCTGCTCATGGCCGTTGCCACGCCGTTGTTGACCAAACTGTATGTCAACGGCAGCGCCGAAACCATGGCCCTCGCCACCTCCTTCACCTTGTGGTGCATGCCCCAGATCTTCTTCTACGGCCTGTATACGGTGATCGGGCAGATTCTCGCGGCGAAGGACCATTTCGTCACGTATGCGTGGAGCTCGGTCGGCGCGAACATCATCAGCTGCATCGGTTTCGGCGCGTTCATCGCGATGTTCGGCAGGGCCACGGAACGTCCGCTGGACTTCTGGACGCCGACGAAAATCGCGCTGACCGCCGGCACTTGGACGCTTGGCGTGGCGTTCCAGGCGCTGGTGCTGTTCATTCCTTTGACGAGAATCGGCCTGAAATACCGTCCGAAATTCGGCGTTCACGGCATCGGACTACGTTCGATGGGACCGGTCGCCGCGTGGAGCCTCGGCATCGTCGGCGTCGATCAGATCGTCAACATCATCGTCACCCGCGTGGCCACCAGCGCGCCGTTCAAGGCTTCGGAACAGCTGCATATGAGCCAGTTGGACGTGGCCGGCAACGCCTCGTATCAGAATGCGTACACCATCTACATGCTGCCGTATTCGCTGATCGCCGTGTCCATCGCCACTGCGATCTTCCCGAAAATATCGAAAGCCATCGCGGACCGCAATATCGACGAGGCGCGCAAGGATCTGAGCTCGGCCCTGCGTAATCTCAATCTCATCATGTGCTTCTTCGCAGCGGCGTTCATCGTGCTTCCGTTGCCGATCATCCTCGCACTGCTGCCGTCCATCAGCGTGCGTGAGGCGCTGCTCATCAGCGCGCCGCTCGCCGCTTTGGGCATCGGCCTGCCACTTTCCAGCTCGTATTTGGTCATCCAACGCACGTTCTACGCGTTCGAAGACGGCAAGCATCCGTTTATTTTCATGGCGATCACCATGGCCATCCAGGGTGGCGCCATCATCGCGTCGACGTTCATTCTGCCGCCCACGCGGTGGATCACCGTCATCGGATTGGCGATTTCGGTGAGCTTCATCCTGCCGTATCCGCTGCTTACGCACATGCTCCGTTCCCGTTTCGACGGCGATGTGGACGACAAGCGCATCATCACCGCCTATGCGAAGGCGCTGGTGGCCACGATAGCCGCCTGCGTGATTGGCCTGCTGTGCCGCAACGGCGTCTACCGGCTGGTCGGAGCGCATATCGGCCCCGACGACGGCACTATGAACTGGGGTCAGGCGGTTCTGTCCGCGATACTGCTCACCATCGTCATCGCCATCGTCTATCTGGCGTGCCTGTGGGCGCTGCGTGCCGAGGAGCTCACTTCGGTCGTGGGCATGCTCGCCGCCCGCATACCAGGGCTTGGCAACAAGCCTAAGTCTGGCGGAACGGCCAGCCCCAACGGTAAACTTGAGCAAAGTACCGCCGAAAACGGCGACCAAGAATAACAGCGTAGGTAGAACAATCGTTACAGAGTTGAAGGAAACCATGAAACCTCAACTGGGAGATACCATCAGCAACCGCTATGTGCTGGTTTCGCCATTGCGCGAGGAAACCGGCTTGCAGGTTTGGAAGGCAAGCGATCACGTGCTTGCCCGGGATTGCCAGCTTTTTATCGTCAACAACCGCAAGGCTTTGCAGGACGTCAATGCGACGGCCTCCATGCTGGCGATTTCCCACGACGCCCATTTCACGCAGGTGCTGCAGCTTCAGCACGTGGGCGAGGTGGCGTTGGTGATCACGCAGCTCGATGCCGGCATGTCGTTGAGCGAGTATCTCACGCAGTCCAGCAAGCCGCTGAGCTTCACCGCGATCCGTTCCATTCTTGGTGAGGTCGTCGAAGCCCTGCACGTGTTGCAGAAAGACAATCTCACGCATTTCTCGATCAGCACGGACACCGTGCGATTGACCCGCAACGGCATTGAAATCGCCGACGCGCCGGTAAGCATCATGCTGGCCGATACTTCGCGCGTGCAATCCGTGGAAAACCAGGAGCAGCTTGCGATTCGCCAGGTCGCTTCCCTGCTGTATTCCCTGCTGACGCGCACGCCGTCGACGCTGTCCACGAACTACCATCTTGACGCGATTTCACCGAACGTGCCGATGGAGTTCCGCGTGATTTGCAAGCGTGGTCTGGATCTCAAGGAGAAGGACGGTTTCCCGACCGTTCCGATGGCCACCATCGCCGAATTGGAGGCGTTGCTGGGCGACTACGAGCCGCTGGCGAAGCTTAACGGCCCCGATATTGCGTTACCGTCCGCGGATTCGGAATGCTCGATTGTGAACGTGCCCCTGCTGCAGATTCTCGAGCAGGATGCCATCGCCTTGCCCGATACACTGGCTGAAACCGGAAGCATTCCGGAAATGACGTTCGAAGCGCCTGAACCACACACTGATTTCTCCGACAGCAAGGAAGCCTTGGCCAAGGGTATGGCCGCGACCGGCGGTGCCGTGAAATCGCTGTGGAACAACAGCCGCGAACTACTCAGCGAAGAGGACCTCGACGGATCCTCCGAAGATGTGGATTCGCCGTTCTCCTTCCCCATCCGTGTTTCCACGCCGTCGCCGCAGGGCGATTATCATACGGACGATTCGCAATTGGAGAAGACCGGTCGCATTCCGGTGATCGGACCTGACGGACGGGTCATCGAGCCGGGCGAGGAATCCGCACGCGCGTTGAAGGCGGAGCAGGAAGCAATCGACGCGGCATATCAGAACGAAAACGGAGCCCCCGTTGCGGTGCCGCCGAGCTTTGCCCCTAAAGCCTCTTCCTCCAGTCCGGCCGAGGTCGCCAATGCCAAATTGTTCGGCAAGCTCACCACCAAGGTCGTGGCCATTGTGGTCGCGTTCATTGTGGTGGCCGTCGCATTGGGATTCGCCATTCATGGTTTGACCAAGAAGCCGGATGACGGCATCACCAATACGAATTCCAACAATCCGTGGCCGGAAATGAACCTTGACGACGTGCCTTTCGGCAATAATGGCGATTCCGGCAATGGCAGCAGCTCCGCCAGCGATGCAAACAACGATTCCAACGATGCCAACAGCTCCGACAACGGCAGCTCCGATTCCAGCAAGCCGAAGAAAACCACGAAGAAGAGCCATTCCGCCAAGAAGGACGTCGACAAGGTGGTGACTTCGGATAAGAAGGTGCGGAAGGTTCCGGAACCGAAGATGCCAGAGAACACGACTCCGTATGAGATCGACAACCGCCAGTTCCTGTCCAATCCGGACGGACAACAAGGTTACGGTTATTACCTCCACCTCAGCCAGCCCCAGAAAGCGTATCGCATGGTCATCAAGATCCGTTCTTCCGGCGGCCAGGGCTACATTCGCGTGAACGCCAAGTCCAGCCCGAACCAGGGTGAACAGGTCGCCCAGTTCGAGTTCGACGCCAGCGGCACCACCGAAATCAAGTTCAACAAGGCCGTGGAGACCCAGGACATCCTCTTGTGGGTGCCGTTCGACAGCCTTCCCGGCAACCAGCTGTACATCGATTCGGTGCAGATTTTCTGACGCATCGGCAGACAAGGAGGGTGTGCGGATTGTTCCGCACACCCTCTTTTTGTTTCACGTGAAACAACGTGACGGATAGCTGACTTTTTTGAACGCCTTTTTGAACGCCTTTTTGAACGCCTTTTTGAACGCCATCTGCAAAACCGCCCGCAACCATCGTGGAAACTGCATTACAGTAGCAACCATGAGTGATATGCGTGATGTGGTGATTATCGGTTCCGGCCCGGCTGGCTATACTGCCGCGATCTATCTTGGCCGCGCCGGCTTCGAGCCGCTGGTCGTCGCCGGCGCGCTGACGCCCGGCGGCCAGTTGGTCAACACCACCGAAGTGGAGAATTTCCCAGGCTTTCCCGATGGCATCATGGGTCCGGATCTGATGGACAATATGCGCAAGCAGGCGGAACGGTTCGGCACGCATATCGTTTGGGACGATGTTGTTTCGGTTGCTTCGAATGCCGATTCCGGCATCAAAACCGTCACCCTTGACGGCGGCGACGTGTACGACGCACGCGCGCTGGTCATCGCAACAGGCTCAAACTATCGTAAGCTGGGCGTGCCAGGCGAGACGGAATACGCAGGCAAAGGTGTATCCTACTGCGCCACCTGCGATGGTTTCTTCTTCCGCAACAAGCCGATTGTGGTGGTCGGCGGCGGCGACAGCGCTTTCGAAGAAGCTGATTTCCTGTCCCGTTTCGGCTCGTCCGTCACCCTTATTCATAGGCGTTCCACGTTCCGTGCTTCCCGCATCATGGTGGAGCGTGCGCAACGCAATCCGAAAATCGATTTCATGCTTGACGCTGTGGTGCAGGAGATTCGCGGCGACGAGAACGGCGTGCAGGAGGTGGAGGTGCGCAACACCGCCACCGAAAAGACCTCTGTAATCCCCGCTAACGGCGTTTTCATGGCGATTGGGCACACTCCTGCCACTGCTTTTCTTAACGGGCTTGTAGACGTCGATTCAGCCGGTTATATCACGGTCGATGGCGCCAGCACGCGTACCAGCGAACCCGGCGTTTTCGCCGCGGGAGACTGCGTGGATAGCGTCTATCGGCAGGCCATCAGCGCGGCGGGCATGGGGTGCCGCGCCGCGCTGGATGTGCAGGCTTATCTCGATTCGCTCAAGTAAGGCTCAAATCGTTCAAATCATTATCGCTCGCCGAGCTCGATTGGCTCGGTTCGTTCAGCTCTGCTGCTGCATAAGCAGGTCGACGATGCGTTTCATATCGTCTTCCGATTTGAACACGATTTCGATTCGCCCGTGCTTCTTCGATCCCTTGATGGAGACCTTGGTGCCGAAACGCTGCTCCAGACCAACCTGAACGGGGGTACCAGCCCACGGATTGAGCTTGCTGGCCTTCGGCTTCTTGGGCTGGTCGCTTTCGGCGGCCTTCATCGACACGATTTCCTCGGTGCTGCGTACGGACAGTCCCTCGGCGATGATGCGCGTGGCCAGCTGTTCCATATCCGCTTCCGTCGGCAGCCCCAACAGCGCACGCGCGTGGCCCGCGGACAGCAGTCCGGATGCGACCTTCTTTTGCACGGCGGCCGGCAGGTTGAGCAATCGCAAGGTGTTGGCGATTTGCGGACGGGATTTCGACACCGACTTGGACAGTTGGGCCTGCGTCAGGCCGAAATCGTCGATCATCTGCTGGTAGGCAGCCGCCTCTTCCAGTGGATTCAGCGCGACGCGATGCAGGTTTTCCAGCAGTGCGTCACGTAGCATGTCGTCATCGGCGGTGGTTTTGACGATGGCCGGAATCGTTTTCAGGCCGGCGATCTGCGATGCGCGCCAACGACGTTCGCCCATGATGAGCTCGTACATGCTATCCATGCGCCCGTCGAACATGTTGTGCGGTTCGGCCGGTTTGGCTGCGGCTTCCCTGCGGGCGGCTTCGATTTGCGATTGCGGACGCTTGCGTACGACGATTGGCTGCAGTACGCCGACTTCCTTGATGGATTCGGCTAGCTCGCGCAGGTCGTCTTCATCGAAAATGGTACGTGGCTGATGCAGATTGGGACCGACGTCGCTCAAACGCAGTTCAACCAGATATCCACCCTGCACGGGAAGCAGTTCCGGTTCGTTCTTCTTATGTTCGGTCGGCGTGGTTTCACGTGAAACACTCCCCTGCTGCTCGCCCTGTTCGGAAGCTGGCTGAGCGGTGGAGCCGAAGAACATGTCCGCGGGATGCGCGCTTTCGTTCAACGAAATCGCCGGCATGCTGGCACGACGATGCTGGTTTTTCTTGGTTGTTTCACGTGAAACAGCATGCTTCATCCCCTGCACGGCGTTCACCGATGCCTGTGCGGTAGCGGACGCGCTCTTGGATTCCACATGCCCATCAGTCTTGGAAGCCTTGACTTCTTTGGCGGCAGCGGCAGGCGCCGCATGCTCCTGATGCTGCGGCTCCCCCGGAAGAGAAGGAAACAGTGCGCCAAGACCTTTACCCAAACGCGACTTAGTTGCCATGATCAGTTCTCATTCCTTCTTGCATCGATTGCCTGCAGCACCGTATCGGAACGACGCGAAAGTTCCAGCGCGGCTTCGCAGTACGCGATCGCACCCATGCCCTTGGGGTCGTATGCGATCACGCTTTGGTTGAAGCTTGGCGCTTCGGAAATCTTCACCGTGCGCGGAATGGTGGTGTCGAGCACGATTGTCGGATAGTGCTTCTTCACTTCCCCATGCACTTCGCGGCTCAGCAGCGTGCGCTTGTCGTACATGGTGATGAGCATCGTGGAGACCAGCAGCGACGGATTGTAATGTTCCTGCACCAGTCCGATGGTGTTGATGAGCTGGCCCAAACCTTCCAAGGCGTAATACTCGGCCTGAATCGGAATCAGCATTTCGTGCACGGCGCACATGGCGTTGATCACCAGCAGACCCAGGCTCGGCGGGCAGTCGATGATCACGTAATCGTAATGCTCTTCGCTGGTGGCGAGGAACTCGTCCACCGCGTTCTTCAGCAGCGAGTTGCGATCCGCCATGTCGGCGACCTCAAGTTCGGCGCCACTCAAATCGATGGATGCGGGGACCACGTCGAGGTTGTCGAAATCAGGGCACGTGCACTTGACTTCCGCGATGCGCTTGCGTCCTTCGATGACGTCATACACCGAAGGCTGACCGGAGGCGTGCGGGGCACCCAATGCCGTGGAGGCGTTGCCCTGCGGATCCATATCAATAAGCAGGACCTTGCATCCGAAACGGGCCAAGGCCGCGGACAGGTTCACCGCGGATGTGGTTTTGCCGACGCCACCTTTCTGGTTGGCGACTGCGATCAGGCGCGTTTGGGCCGGCTTCGGGCAGACCGCATGCTCCAATGCCTTGTATCGCGTCGATTCATCAGCGATTTGCGCGCCTACGGGGGATGTCGAGCCTTCGAAGATTCGCTTGATGGTTTCCGTGGCGGATTCCATCGACGTCAAATTGTCTGGTTCTTCAGGTCCAGTCATGAACTAGCCTTCCTATACATATTCAACAATCAAGTTTCATCATTTGGGTGGACAGATTTTCACCTGTTCACGGCCATGTGCACCATTGTGAACAACAGTGGATAGTTGGTGGATAACTCATCCGACCACCCAAAAGTTATCCACAGAACAATCGTTGCAATTCCAAGCTTCTTCAAGATGCTTCGTAACACATTTCCGCGATTGTGGATACTGTGGATAACTCACGCGATTTTGTGGATAACTTATCGCTTGTCCACCATCAGCACATGCGTCGGTTCCAGACCCGGACCGACCTCGGCCTCCACCACGCGGGGATGGATACCGCCGTTTTTGGAGATCTCTTTGGTGGCCTTGACGATTTCCTCCTGCGCGGATCGTCCTTTCAGGGCAACCAGCCGTCCGCCTTTGTCCAGCAACGGCAGCGTCCATCCGGATAGTTTGGTCATCGGCGCGACCGCACGGCAGGTCACCACGGCAAACGGATGCCTGACCGGGATGGGATTTCCGTCAAGATCGACGGCATCCTCTCCCCTGCCCTTCCGGCCACCGTTCGAACCGCGGACGGCTTCGATTACGGCGTTGGCTCGGGAGCGCACTATCGAGACATTGTCCAATCCCATTTCGTCAACGCACTCATGAAGCCATTCGATACGGCGTTCCATCGGTTCCACCAAAGTGAACTGGTGGTCCGGCAGGCAGGCGGCCGCCACGATACCGGGGAATCCTCCACCACTGCCGATATCCGCCACCGTCTTGAATTGCCTCTTGGCCGTTGCTTCACGGATGAACGGTACGATGGCCGCGGAGTTCAGAATATGCCGTTCCCAAATAATACCGACATCGCGTGGCCCTATCAGCCCGCGCGGCTCTCCTTCCGCAGCAAGTTTCACGTGAAACACCTTCAACTTGCCCAATGCATCGCCAAGCACTTCCTCAAGAATCGGCGACCCATCCAATTCGTCATTCACATCACTCATGCACACCATCCTAATCTACAGGCATCAAAAAGCGCCGCGAGAAACTCGCGACGCTTCATGTTTCACGTGAAACTATTTCAGGCTTCGTCGATCTCGTCGGCGTCATCGGCTGCGGAAGCCTTGACGTACACCGTGACGTAACGATGCGGTTCTTCGCCATGGGACCGAGACTTCATGCCTTCCTCGCGCACCACATCATGGATGATCTTGCGTTCGAAGGAGTTCATCGGCTTCAGGTCCACCGGCTCGCCAGTCTCGCGCGCCTCGTCGATGGCATCCAGCGCAAGGTCGTGCAGGCGCTGGCGCTTGCGCTTCAGATAGCCGTCCACGTCCACGATGAGGTGGGACCGCTCGCCGGTCTTCTGTTGTACGGCGAGTCGGGTGAGCTGCTGCAGGGCGTCCACGACTTCGCCGTTGCGTCCGATCAGATGTTTGATGTCGGTGTCGTCGTCGGCAACGATCTGCACGGTCGGACGGTTGTTGCGCACGCCCATTTCGATATCGCCCTCGTAGTCGACGATGTCAAGCAATCCTTCAAGGTAATCGGCAGCGATGTCAGCTTCGTCATTGAGCTGATCGATGGTTTTCTCAGCATCCTGCGCCATGGTGTTTTACTCCTTTGAGCGGGGTTCGTATTATTTCAAGTCTACTGAAAGTCTACTGATTGGGTTGTATCATATGGGCGATTCGCCCGATACAAAAGCGGTGTGTCCTGCGTTTCACGTGAAACACAGGACACACACTTGATGTTATTTCTTCTTCTTCTTTTTGCGGCTTGGCTGCTGACGCTGGAAGCCGTTCTTTTCCTTCGCCTCCGCGGCCTTCTTGGCTTTCTGCAGCTCCTCCTCTTCGAGGGACGGCAGACCGGCCTTGGCGCGGCGGGCGTTCTCGTGGGCGTGGTCGCGCTTTTCCTTCGCTTCGGCGGCCGGGGATCCCGGAGTCGGGAAGACGTGGATCTGCCAGACGGAACGCAGCAGGTTGCAGATGTTGTTGGTCAACCAGTACACCAGCACTGCGAACGGCATGGCGACGCCGGAGAAGATGTACATGATCGGGAACATCCACAGCATCATCTTCTGCATCATTTCAGTCTGCTTGTTCGCAGCGCTCTGGGCCATGTTGCGCTTCATGCTGTTGTACTGCATGAGCCACAGGCAGAAGCACATCAACGCCACGAAGATGCCGATGATGATCTTGCCGTGGATGTCGGCGGTGGTGAAGTTCTCGGCCACGTTCACGCCGAACACGTTGGTGGAGGTGAACTGCTTGGCGGTGGCGATGTCGAAGGCGCCGAGGCCGGAACCGTTCCTGAACTTGCCACGGGCGATGTATGGAATGGCCGACAGGGTGTAGAACATGCACATGAACACAGGACCCTGCACGAACATAGGCAGCATCGACGTGCAGCCGCCCATCGGGTTCGCGTCGTTGTCCTGGTAGAGCTTCATCATCTCGCGTTGCAAAGCCTCTTTGCTGGCGGGATCGTTCTTGCCCTTGTACTTGTTTTGGATGCGCTGCATCTTGGGCTGCAAAACGGCCATCTGGGCCTGCATCTTGCGCATGCCCTTCATGGACTTGTAGAACAGCGGGAACACGCACGCCTGGACCACAATCACCAGGAACACGATGGACATGACCCACGAGAAACCGATCTCGTTCATGCCCAGCATCACCATGAATCGGTGGAATCCGGCCATAATCTGCGTCATGAGCCACTCGACGGGGTACAGGAGCTTGTACAGCCAGCCCCAGAAACCACTATCGAGGAGGAATTGATCTTGATTCATTACAGGCCATTCTCCTTATCGCCTATAGGTTCATCTACATCCAGAGGCGTGAGACGAGGCTCCTCATGTGCCTTCGACCACGAACATCTGTAAAACAAGGAATAGAGCTGTGGAACGTCGTCGATTCCTCCACGGTTCCACTGGTTGCAACGAAGAAGGCGTAATAACGCAAGAAGGCCACCTTTAAGGCAGCCAAATCGTTCAATCGCCTGAATCGCATAACTGGAGCAGCTGGGATAATACCGGCACCGAGGTGCGGTATGGGCGGAAATATGTTTCTGATACCAGCGGATGAGCCGCACCATCCAATTGCGATGATGCCCCTTGCTCATTGTCGGGAAGCGGTTTTACGTTTCACCGCTTCGAAACACGATGCCATCTGCTGCTCAAGCGACAGGAAATCGGCACGTGCGGCACTTGGCTTGGCACGCAACACGATATCGCAGGATTCAGGTAATAGTGATTCGTACTTTCGTGCAAGCACACGGAAACGCCTTTTCACGGCGTTGCGCGTGACCGCGTTGCCAACAGCTTTGGAAACGGCCAAGCCGACACGGCGGCCTTGCACCGTCGCTGTATCGCCCGTTACGACATCGTCGTGCATCAGATAATGCACGACGATGTCTTCTCGCGATACCCTACGACGGCGTTTGAGCACCGCAACAAAATCGCGATGGCTTTTCAGCCGTTCCACCGCTCTATGCCACTAAAAAATCAGGCAGCGAGGGACTTGCGGCCCTTGGCGCGGCGACGGTTGATCAGAGCGCGGCCTGCGCGGGTGCGCATGCGCTGACGGAAACCGTGCTTCATGTGGCGACGGCGGTTGTTCGGCTGGAATGTCCTCTTCATAATTAATGCTCCCGGTGTTTTTAGCCATGCCAAGGCACGGCTCCTCATGAGTCAAGCTCTACTAAATTACTCTGACCCCTGAACAGATTGTCGCGTCATTCATTTTTCTTCACATTTTCATGGGGATTCCCCGCATAAAACAATCCACATAATCGTTGCGATTCCGCCGAATTCCCCACAAAAGTTATCCACAAACTACAACAATGTTATTCACATTTCAATCTTTTCAACACGCACGCCGGTGGATAACTCGGGGAAAAGAGAGTACAAATATACAGTTGCACATCAGTGGTACGTCTGTCGAGAAAGGATTATCCGTGGCTGATAACACGACAACAGATCCTCTCGAGCAGGCTCGTGGGGTGTGGTCCGACGCTTTGGCCCTGCTGCACCAGAATCCGTCGCTGTCCGTACGTGACAAAAGCTGGCTGGAGAACGTCTATCCCGAAGGCATGTGGGGTCCGACCATCATGCTGTGCGTGCCCAGTGAGGCGGCTCAGCAGGCTTTGCAGACCGAATTGAACAAGCCGTTGATGGAGGCGTTGCGCGAATCCGCCGAACAGGACATCTTCCCCGCCTTCAAAATCGTTGAAATGAAGCCGAAAACGGAGGAACAGCCGGAGGAAACCTATCCGCGCTTCTCCCCCGCGAAATCGCCGGCGAAATCCCCTGCGAACGAGACGATGCAAGGCCAGTTGCCGATTCCCGCGACGATGCCGCCGGAACAGGACCATTTCCAGAGCGGCCAGAACAGGCCGCTGCTCGACCCCGAAACGCATTTGAACAAGAACGCCACCTTCGACACCTTCGTGCCCGGCGATTCCAACCGTTTCGCACGTACCGTGGCGCTGGCCGTGGCGGAGGGCTCCGGCCATGATTTCAATCCGTTGTGTATCTACGGCGGCTCCGGCCTGGGCAAAACCCATTTGCTGAACGCCATCGGCAACTACGCGCTGGTCAAGGACCCCAATCTGAAGGTCCGCTACGTCACCAGTGAGGAATTCACCAACGAATTCATCGAGGCTCTGGCCGATACGAACCAAAGTTCCGGCCAGATCAAGGAATTCAACCGCCGCTACCGCGAGGTCGACGTGCTGCTCATCGACGATATCCAGTTCCTGAGCGGCAAGGACGCGACCCTTGAGCAGTTCTTCCACACGTTCAACACCCTGCATCAGGCCAACAAGCGCATCGTGATCGCCTCCGATGTGCCGCCGAAGGACCTGCAGGGCTTCAACGAACGTCTGATCTCCCGCTTCGAATCGGGCCTGACCGTGGACGTCAAACCGCCGGATCTGGAGACGCGAATCGCCATTCTGCGCATGATCGCCACCATGAACGGCTCCAATATTCCCAACGACGTGTTCAACCTGATCGCGGAACGGTTCACCGAGAACATCCGCGAGCTGGAAGGCGCGCTGAACCGTGTGACCGCCATGGCGTCGCTGAGCAACCAGCCGGTCACCAAAGCCCTTGCGGAACAGACTTTGCAGGACTTCTTCACCACCGACGTGGAGATCAAGCCCGCGGACATCATCACGCAGGTGGCCAAGTACTTCTATTTGACGTTCGACGACATCGTCGGCCGTTCGCGTACCAAGAAGATCGCGCTGGCACGCCAGATTGCCATGTATCTGGTACGCGAGCTGACCAGCATGAGCCTCAACGACATCGGCCTGGTCTTCGGTGGCAAGGACCACACCACCGTGATGCACGCGTATACGCGCATCAACGACGAGATGCAGGAGAAGCAGGAGATCTACAACTACGTGACCGAGTTGACTCTGCAGCTCAAGCAGCGTTCCAACGACAAGTAACGGAAGCAACCACAACAAACGGCGTATTTCCAACGGTTTTCCTTAGGCTGGTAAATTATTTACCAGCCTTTTTACTATCCGCGTGACACGCCCGGACATAATTTCTTGTACATCGAGTTTTCCACATACATATCCACATTTCGGGGAAAGGTCTGTGGAAAAGCCGTTGGAAACACGGAAAACGGCAGTGTATAGCTCGTGGATTATTCACAGTGAATTGTGGATAAGTTTTGCGCGGCCATGAGCCTGTGGATAACCCATGCTCTTATCCACATTCGACTCAGAAGTTATCCACAGATGTCGCCTCGTACTGAGACGTTGCTGCGCTTGGGCTGAACGAGCTTATCCACACTATCCACAGGGCTTATTATTACGAAAGTACGTTTTTCTTACTTTCATCGTCATTCTCGTAATGCGGGGAATTCCCCACGCTTTCGTCGTCGTTGCTCTTATCGCTAGAATGGCATGTGGATCGAACGAAACGAGGAATACCCCATGAAAGTCGAAGTCAATTCCCAAGCTCTTGCCGATGCCGTGGCATGGACCACACGTGTCATCGACGCACGTCCCGCAACCCCGATTCTGGCGGGCATCCGTCTGGAAGCCATTGACGGCACACTCCAGCTTTCCGCCTTCAACTACGCCATTTCCGCACGCCACCACATCGAAGCCGGCGTGGATGAGGCCGGTAGCGTTCTGGTGCTGGGCAAACTGCTTGCCGACATCACCAAGTCGCTGCCCGCTGCGAAAACCTATCTTTCCACCGATGGTTCCACGATGACCATCACGTCGGGCAAGTCGACCTTCACCATGCAGCTCATGCCGGAAAGCGAATATCCGGATCTGCCCGTGGTGCCGACGAAACTGGGCCAGGTGGACTCCCCCACCTTCGCTCAGGCCGTCAACCAGGCGTCCGTCGCGGTCTCCCGTGAGGAGAACCGTCCGGTGCTCACCGGCATCCGCGTCCAGTTCCAGGGCGACAAGGTCATCATGAGCTCCACCGACCGTTTCCGTCTGGCCCGTTCCAGCTTCACCTGGACGCCGGAGGATGTGACCATCAGCACCACCGCTTTGGTCCGTGGCTCGCTGCTGCGCGACATGGCACGTTCGCTGGACGAGCATCAGAACGTCACCATCGATTTCGATGCGGACAACCCGTCCCTGCTGGGCTTCGAGAACGCCGGCCGCGTGTCCACCTCCCAGCTCATCGACGGCGAATTCCCGGCCGTTGACCGCCTGTATGCCGATGAATACCCGATTCATGCCGTCATCAACAAGCAGGCCCTCATCGACGCCATCAAGCGCGTTTCGCTGGTCGCCGAACGCAACGCCCCGATCCGCATGGTCTTCTCCGGCCAGGAGCTGACGCTGTCGGCCGGCACCGCCGACGAAGCACAGGCGAAGGAGATTCTCGACATCGACATGGACGGCGAGGACATCACCGTGGCGTTCAACCCCTCCTATCTGGTCGACGGCCTGAGCGCCATCAGCGAGCCGTTCGTGCGCATGAAGATGACCACCGCGGTCAAGCCCGTGGAATTCAACGGCCAGCAGGAAGCGGATTCCGACGAATCCATGGACTACCGTTACCTGCTCGTTCCGATGCGCTTCAACAACTGATTTCGTTCCACCTGTGGCCCGGACGGCAAGTTCCCGTCCGGGCCACCATGCCATCACCTTCAAGGAATTCCGGTTTTCATGCATATCTCCCGTCTCGCGCTCGACCATTACCGGTCATGGGACCATTGCGTGCTTGATTTCGAACCGGGAATCAACATTCTCCAAGGCTCGAACGGCCTAGGGAAAACCAATATCGTGGAAGCCGTGGAAGTGCTGTCCACCGGCTCCAGCCACCGCACCTCGTCATCGCTGCCGCTGGTCGAAAAAGGCCACCCTTCCGCCACTGTCCGGGCCAACGTCGAAGATGCGGGCGAACAGCGCACATATGAGATCACCATCGCCGCGCGAGGCGCCAACAGGGCGCGCGTGGACGGCGGAAAATCGCAATATATGAGGGATATCGTGGGTTTGGTCCCCTCCGTGTCCTTTACCCCCGAAGACCAGCGGTTGGTGTCTGGCGATCCGGCCACCCGACGGAACTTCCTCAACCAGGCGGCTTCACTGCTGTTGCCCCGTTATGCGCAGTCGTTGCAACAGTTCACGCACGTTGCCAAACAGCGTGCCGCATTGCTCAAACAGCTGTCTGACGGCTCCGGCATCGATCCCGAATACGGGCGTCAGGCCGTGCTGAGCGGTCTGGAAGTGTGGACCGGCCAATTCATCGCCCTCGGCGTGCAATTGACCAAGGACCGGAACGATGTGATCGGACTGCTGCGCGAGCCGTTCACCCGCATCTATGCTTCGTTGGCGGGCGAAGAGGAACAGGCCGACCTGGTGTATGAGCCGTCCTTCGACGAGGTGCTTCTGTTCGACGAGCCGGCCGCGGAAATCAGCCGTCATTTCCAACGCATCTACCCCGGCGAAGTGGCCCGTGGGCAGAATCTGATCGGACCGCAGCGCGATGATCTGACATTGCGGCTCAACGACATGCCAGCCCGCGAATTCGCTTCGAACGGCGAGATGTGGACAATGGCGTTGGCCTTGAAAATGGCGCTGTACGAAGTGGTTTCGGCGCAGCGCGACGTCAAGCCGATCGTGATACTCGACGATGTGTTCGCCCAGCTCGACGAGTCCCGTCGCGGGCAGATCCTCGACTTCGCGCGACGGCAGGACCAGGTGCTGATCACCGTCGCCGCGGCAAGCGATATTCCGCAAGGCGAGGCGCATGTCATCGACGTTGCCGCGCTGCGTGCGCAATCGCAGGAGACGGACGGCGATATCGCGGCGATGGCGGCCATGCTTGCCGCCGGACGTGGCGCGCAATCGCAAGGAATCGAGGCCGAATCCTAATGCCGAAACCACCAATCTGCGAACTGCTGAACCTCGACCAACGCAAACTGCCGGCCGAAGTGTTCGACCGCATCAGCGACCGTGCCGGGCGGCTCAAGGAACGCGAGGAACGCGCGCGCAAGGCGTGGGAAAGCTTCGGCAAACCCGGACGCGATCCGGAAACCGTCGGCAGCCTGTTCAATCTGCTGGCATCGAACGGCGCATGGATACCCCACCTCAAAATGGCGCAGATGCGCGACCATTGGGACCAGGTGGTGGGCGTGGAGAACGCGAAGCACTCCTACCCCGCCAGCCTGCGAGACGGCGTGCTGACGATACGTTGCGACAGCCCGGCCTGGACCACCACCCTGTCGTATATGACGCCGTTGCTGACGGACACCATCCGCAGGAAACTCGAAGGTCTGACCATCAATGAGGTGAGGGTCACCGGCCCGCAGAGCCAAGGGTTCAGCCGTGGGCGTATCTCAAGGAAGATTCGCTACTGAGGGCTATTGCGAAGTCGACTTACAATCGACCTCTCTGACAGGAGAGATCGATTGTGGCGCGCGTGAAACAGGCCGTTGCGACGGGGTTTACGGAGGTTTTCCGGCTCGTCGGACGCGTTCGGAACCATGCCGAAGCCGTTGGAAACCGTTGAATTCCAAGGACAAATGTCTATAGCGCGCTGTCCCCCTCCATGAGTAGAATATCCAGCAGTGTATGTAAACGCCTAGAAGGGGCCTTTATTTGCGTTCTAGGTGGTATCACCTGCGGAAATGACCCTTGATGGCGGGAAAAATGCAGGAAGGAATCTCTGTGGCAGACCTTGATGCGGATTCGCTGAACGAATCAGCTGAAAACACGCAGGAAGATCAAATTCAGGATCAGATCCAGAACGACCAGCTCGAAGATGCGCAACTTGACGATTCGCTGTCTCCGGAACACTACGACGCGTCCGATCTGAGGGTGCTGGAAGGCCTTGAGGCGGTGCGTATCCGCCCGGGCATGTATATCGGCTCCACCGGCCCCCGCGGCCTGCACCATCTGGTGTATGAGATCGTCGACAACTCCGTCGACGAGGCGCTTGCCGGCTACGCGTCGCACATCGAAGTGACGATTCTGCCGGACGGCGGCGTGCGCGTGGTGGACGACGGCCGAGGCATCCCGGTCGACGAAGTGCCGGGCGAAGGCATCTCCGGCGTCGAAACCGTGATGACCAAGCTGCACGCGGGCGGCAAGTTCGGTGGCGGCGGCTACGCGGTCTCCGGCGGCCTGCACGGCGTGGGCATCTCCGTGGTGAACGCGCTGTCCACCCGCGTGGACATCGAAGTGCGCCGTCAGGGCTTCCACTGGACCCAGACCTACATCGACCAGAAGCCGACCGCGCGTCTGCTCAAGGGCAAGCCGATGGAGGAAGGCGAATCCACCGGCACTTCCGTGACCTTCTGGGCCGACGGCAAGATCTTCGAAACCACCACCTACGATTTCGAGATCCTGCGCAACCGCTTCCAGCAGATGGCGTTCCTGAACAAGGGCCTGAAGATCTCCCTGACCGACCTGCGCGAGCCCGACCAGGCCGGCGACGAGGTTTCCGGCGAGGAAGCCGAAACCGAAGACAAGTTCCAGACCGTCACCTACCAGTACAACGACGGCATCAAGGACTACGTCGACTACCTGGTGAAGTCCCGCAAGGCCACCCCGGTCGAACCGGACGTCATCGACTTCGAGGCCGAGGACCTGAAGATCGGCATCTCCGCGGAAATCGCCATGCAGTGGACCACCGCGTATTCCGAAGCCGTGCACACCTTCGCCAACACCATCTCCACCACCGAAGGCGGCACCCATGAGGAAGGCTTCCGCGCCGCGCTGACCTCGCTGGTCAACCGCTACGCCCGCGAGAAGAACATCCTCAAGGACAAGGACGAGAACCTGTCCGGCGACGACGTGCGCGAAGGCCTGACCGCCGTCGTGTCCGTCAAGCTCACCAACCCGCAGTTCGAAGGCCAGACCAAGACCAAGCTCGGCAACTCCGAAGCGAAGACCTTCGTGCAGCGCGTCATGACCGACAAGCTCGGCGACTGGTTCGACGCCCACCCGAACGAGGCCAAGAACATCATCCAGAAGGCCATCGAGGCCTCCCGTGCGCGCCTGGCCGCCAAGAAGGCACGTGAGAACACCCGCCGCAAGTCGATCTTCGAATCGGCCGGCATGCCGGACAAGCTCAAGGACTGCCAGTCCAACAACCCCGAAGAATGCGAGCTGTTCATCGTGGAGGGTGATTCCGCAGGCGGCTCCGCCATCCAGGGACGCAACCCGATCACGCAGGCCATCCTGCCTCTGCGAGGCAAGATCCTCAACACCGAGCGCGCAAGCCTGGACCGCATGATGAAGTCGGACACCATCGAATCGCTGATTACCGCCGTCGGCGGCGGCTACGGCGAGGACTTCGACCTCAACAAGGTGCGCTACCACAAGGTCATCATCATGGCCGATGCAGATGTGGACGGCGCGCATATCGCAACCCTGAACCTGACGCTGTTCTTCCGCTACATGCGCCCGATGATCACCGCCGGCTACGTGTACGTGGCCATGCCGCCGCTGTACCGCCTCAAGTGGACCAAGGGCCCGCACGACTTCGTGTACACCGACGCCGAACGCGACCGCGTGCTCGCCGAAGGCAAGGCCGCGGGCCGCCAGCTGCCGAAGGGCGAAGGCATCCAGCGCTACAAGGGTCTGGGCGAGATGAGCTACCAGGAACTGTGGGAGACCACCATGGATCCTGACCATCGCATTCTGAAGCAGGTGCAGATCGAAGACGCGGCCGCGGCCGACGAGACCTTCTCCATGCTCATGGGCGACGAAGTCGAACCACGTCGTCTGTTCATCCAGCGCAACGCACGCAACGTCAGCTGGATCGACGCGTAAACGCGTAGGGTTTCGCAGGACTTCAAAGCAAGGATTAGAAATTGGCAGACGAAAACAACAGCAACGAAGACGGCCAGTTCGTGCCTGACGGCTCCATGGAACCGTTGAGCCCGCAGGAGGCCGACAACACCGATTATGGCCTGATGGTCGGCGAACGCGTCCAGAAGAAGGATCTGCAGCAGGAAATGCGCGAATCCTATCTGGCGTACGCCATGTCCGTCATCGTCGATCGTGCCCTTCCGGACGTGCGAGACGGCATGAAGCCGGTGCACCGCCGTGTGATCTACGCGATGTACGACGGCGGCTACCGCCCCGACCGCGGCTACTCCAAGTGCGCACGCGTCGTCGGCGAAGTCATGGGCAAGTACCATCCGCACGGCGATTCCGCCATCTACGACACGTTGGTGCGTATGGCGCAGTCGTGGTCGATGCGATACACGCTCGTCGACGGCCAGGGCAACTTCGGCTCCCCCGGCGACGACCCGGCAGCCGCAATGCGTTACACGGAATGCCGTATGGCGCCGCTCGCCATGGAAATGGTGCGTGACATCGACAAGGACACCGTCGATTTCCTGCCGAACTACGATGGCAAGACGCAGGAGCCGACCGTGCTGCCGGCCCGCTTCCCGAACCTGCTGTGCAACGGCTCGTCCGGCATCGCCGTCGGCATGGCGACCAACATTCCTCCGCACAACATGCGCGAGGTGGCAGAAGGCGTGCATTGGGCGCTCGACCATCCGGACGCGAGCCGTGAGGAACTGCTCGACAACCTGATCCGCATCATCAAGGGACCGGACTTCCCTACCGGCGCCACGATTCTCGGCCATAAGGGCATCGAACAGGCGTACCGTACCGGCCGTGGCCTCATCACCATGCGAGCCGTGGTGAACACCGAGGAGATCAAGGGCCGCATGTGCCTCGTGATCACCGAACTGCCGTACCAGGTTAACCCGGATCGTCTGGTCGTGTCCATCCGCGAAGCGGTGCGCGACGGCAAGATCCAAGGCATCGCCGACATGCGCGACGAAACCTCCGGCCGTACTGGCCAGCGCCTCGTGCTCGTGCTCAAGCGCGACGCCGTGCCGAAGGTCGTGCTCAACAACCTGTACAAGCATTCCCAGCTGCAGCAGACCTTCGGCGCGAACATGCTGGCACTGGTCGACGGTGTGCCGCGCACGCTGTCCCTGGATGCGTTCATCCGTCATTGGGTAAACCACCAGCTCGAAGTCATCGCACGCCGTACCGCCTACCTCAAGCGCGAGGCCGAGGAACGCGACCACATCCTGCAGGGCTATCTGAAGGCCCTTGACATGATCGATGAGGTCATCGCCCTCATCCGTGCCTCCGAGTCCGCGGAGACCGCCCGCACGGGCCTTATGGACCTGCTTGACGTGGACGAGGTGCAGGCCGACGCCATCCTCGCCATGCAGCTGCGCCGACTGGCCGCCCTGGAACGTCAGAAGATCCTCGACGAGCACAACGAGCTCATGCGCAAGATCGCCGACTACAACGACATCCTCGCCAAGCCGGAACGCCAGCGCAAGATCGTCGGCGACGAGCTGGACGAAATCGTCGCCAAGTATGGCGACGAACGCCGTACCAAGATTCTGCCGTACTCCGGCGAGATGAACGTCGAAGACCTGATCGCCGAAGAAAACGTGGTCGTCACCGTGACCCACTCCGGTTTCATCAAGCGCACCAAGGCCGACGAATACCGCGCGCAGCACCGCGGCGGCAAGGGCATTAAGGGCGCCAAGCTGCGCGAGGACGACGTGGTGGACCACTTCTTCCTGACCAGCACGCACAACTGGCTGCTGTTCTTCACCAACAAGGGCCGCGTGTACCGTCTGAAGGCATACGAGCTGCCGGAAGGCTCCCGCGATTCCAAGGGACAGCACGTGGCGAACCTGCTGCAGTTCGGCCCGGACGAGACGATCCAGACCGTGCTGTCGATTCCGAACTACGACGTGGCCAAGTACTTGGTGCTCGCCACCCGTTCCGGCAAGGTCAAGAAGACCGCGCTCGCCGAATACGACTCCCCGCGTCAGGGTGGTCTGATTGCGGTACGACTCATGACCGACGAGAACGGCGAGAACGCCGACGAGCTGATCGGTGCCGCGCTGTGCAACGCCGACGACGACATCATCCTCGTCTCCAAGCAGGGCATGAGCCTGAAGTTCGAAGCCAACGACGAGCAGCTGCGCCCGATGGGCCGCCAGACCGCCGGTGTGCAGGGCATGAAGTTCCGCGACGGCGACGAGCTTTTGGCCATGGATGTGGTGCAGGGCGATTCCGACAGGGATCTGCTCGTGGTCACCAACGAGGGCTTCGCCAAGCGCACCGCCATCAGCGAATACCGTCTGCAGGGCCGTAACGGCTATGGCGTCAAGGCCGTGCAGCTCGCCGAAGGCCGTGGCTCCCTGGTGGGTGCCGTGATCGTGGAGGAATCCGACCAGATCATGGCCATCATGAAGTCCGGCAAGGTCATCCGCTCCAACGTCGCCGAAGTCAAGCGCACCGGACGTACCACCCAGGGTGTGACGCTCGCCAAGCCTGACAAGAACGACGAAATCATCTCCATAGCACGTAACGAGGAGACCGACGAGGATGACGCCGAGCAGGCCGCCGCGGAAAACGGAGCAGTCCAGAACGACGCAGCCGCGCAATCGCAAGCCGAAACCACTACTGAAAACTCCGCTGAAACCGGTACGGAAGCCACTTCCGATGCCGGCGATGGCGAGAATGTAGAGGCCTGAGACACAGGCGGGGAATCGTCTGCGAAAACTGGTAGCCTCGGCTAGAAGTAGGCAAGATTCTGCAAGGAGCAACGATGAGCGAGAACAATGAAAGCCATCAGGCGCAGGCAGGGGCGCAGGCCCCACGCGTGGCCCGTTCCGCATCCAGCCAGCCGTTGAGCGGTACGGAACAGTCTCAGGCGCATGAGAACATGGCCGCCGCGTCCGGCGGTGTGAAGGTTCGTGAAAAAGCGCGTCGTGGCGCGCCTCGCGCCCGCCGCATGAGCCTGTCCCTGACCCGCATCGACGCATGGTCCGCGGCCAAGGTGGCGTTCATGCTTTCCATCGCGGGAGGCATCATCCAGATCGTCGCGGTGACGCTGCTGTGGCTGCTGCTGAACGTGGTCGGCGTGTTCGATCAGGTGACGCAGATCGTGTCCTCCACCGGTCTTGACGCCGGCGGATTCGACCTTGCCAACGTGCTTTCGCTGAGCACCGTGCTAAGCGCGGTCACCATCTTCTCCATCATCGAAGTGGTGCTGTTCACCGTGCTGGTGGTGATTCTCACGCTGCTGTACAACGTGGTGAGCACGCTGGTCGGCGGCATCCACGTGACGCTCGGCGACGACTGATCGATTCGTCATACGGCGTTCGTACGGCGCTTGCGCAACGTAAGCCGTTCGTGCAACATAAGAAGACGGCGCTTCCCTACTTCGGGAGGCGCCGTCTTTTCTTATGTAATCGCGATTATGCGGTCGCTTTTATGCAATCGTCATACTGCGTTGCGCGTTATGCCGTAACGCATATGAAAACGGTCCGTGCGAACGAATCGCACGGACCGTTGAAACGGATTGTGAAAGACGATCAGAGCACGCCCTGGGCGACCATGGCGTTGGCGACCTTGACGAAGCCGGCGGCGTTGGCGCCGAGCATCAGATCGCCCTCATGGCCGTACTCCTTGGCGGCGGCCAGGGAATTGGCGACGATGTTCTCCATGATGGACTTGAGCTTGTTGTCCACCTCTTCGAACGTCCAAGAAAGGCGGTAGGAGTTCTGGCTCATCTCAAGGCCGGACACAGCCACGCCACCCGCGTTGGCGGCCTTAGCCGGGCCGTACAGCAGGCCGTTGTCCTGATAGACGGCGATTGCCTCCGGGGTGGACGGCATGTTGGCGCCTTCGCACACGACCTTGCAGCCGTTGGCGACGAGGGCCTTGGCGGACTCCTCATCGATTTCGTTCTGGGTGGCGCACGGCAGCGCGATGTCGCACGGCACGGTCCACACGCCCTTGCAGCCCTCGTGGTATTCGGCACCCGGAACACGCTCCGCGTACTCCTTGATGCGGCCGCGGTGGCCGAGCTTGATGTCCTTGACGATGTCGAGCTTGATGCCGTCCGGATCGTAGACGTAGCCGTTGGAATCGGAGGCGGTGACGACCTTCGCGCCGAGGGCCTGGGCCTTCTCGGTGGCGAAGATGGCCACGTTGCCGGAGCCGGAGATGACGACGGTCTTGCCTTCGAAGGAATCGTTCTTCAGGACGCGCAGGGCTTCCTGGGTGTAGTAGCACAGGCCGTAGCCGGTAGCCTCGGTGCGAGCCAGGGAGCCGCCGAATTCGAGGCCCTTGCCGGTCAGCACGCCGGAGTATTCGTCGCGGATGCGCTTGTACTGGCCGAACAGGTAGCCGATCTCACGGGCGCCGACGTTGATGTCGCCTGCGGGAACGTCGGTGAACTGTCCGATGTGACGGCACAGCTCGGTCATGAAGGCTTGGCAGAAGCGCATGACCTCGGCGTCGGACTTGCCCTTCGGGTCGAAGTCGGAGCCGCCCTTGCCGCCGCCCATCGGCAGCGTGGTCAGGGAGTTCTTGAGGATCTGCTCGAAACCGAGGAACTTGATGACACCCTCGTTCACGGTCGGGTGGAAGCGCAGGCCGCCCTTGTACGGTCCGATCGCGGAGTTGAACTGGATGCGGTAACCGCGGTTGACCTGCACCTTGCCCTCATCGTCCGTCCAAGCGACACGGAACTTCACCACGCGCTCCGGCTCGACGAGGCGCTCGAGCACTCCCGCCTTCTCATACTCCGGGTGCTTCTCGACTACGGGCTGAAGGCTTTCGAAGACCTCGCGAACGGCCTGCAGGAATTCCGGCTGATCGCCATCGCGCTTTTCGACCTGCGCATACACGCGCTTGACGTACTCATCAGTGAGCATATTTTTCCCCTTCGGGATAGTTGGGTTATCAATAAGGCGATTTCATTCTATGTGCATGGTAGAGGGACACACAAGATATTGCTCAGGATTTGGCTGGAGCGTGCGGATATAGGATGGATTCGGGCATGCAAGAGAGACACGTCCAAAGAGAGACTTGTCCATTGACGCGATTCACGGAATCGCGAATGCAGAACAGGAGCAAAAATGTTCGAAGGATTCAAGAAATTCATCGCACGCGGCAATATGATCGACATGGCCGTCGGTGTCGTCATGGGCGGTGCCGTCACCACCGTGGTCAACGCGATCGTCAACAGCGTCATCAATCCGTTCATCGCCATGATCTTCGGCAAGCCGAACATGGATGGTCTGCTGGCGATCACATTCAACGGCGCGACCGTTTCGTTCGGCGCAGTGCTGGGCGCTATTCTGAATTTCCTCATCATCGCCGTCGCCGTCTATTTCTGCATTCTGGTGCCGATCAACAAATTCCGCGACATGACCGAGGCGCTGCTTGCCAAGACCAAGCTTGCCGAGCAGAAGGAAGCCGAGGAAAAGGCCGCTGAAGAGCCGTCTGCCGAAGAGCAGACCGTCCAGCTGCTGCAGCAGATTCGTGACGAGCTGTCCAAGCAGAACGCGGCCCGCAACTAGTTGCGATTCGTGGTGCCACTCCCCTATTGATTTGATGATTCCGGCCGCTTGCGGGTATGCAGGCGGCCGTTTTATTTGGTTTGCGGGCGATCGCGTCCGTTGGATGGTCGACAAGAGGCTGAATACGAAAAAGGCTTCCGATTACTCGGAAGCCTTCAATTCTGTGGAGCTAAGGGGATTCGAACCCCTGACCCTCTCCATGCCATGGAGATGCGCTACCAGCTGCGCCATAGCCCCGTGGAGCTAGCCGGGTTCGAACCGGCGACCCTCTGCTTGCAAAGCATAAGTGTTAAAGCCCCTGTTTCATTGGAACGGTAACGATATTAGCATACCTGAAAATTGGTTTGCACCACATATGCAACACAAGGGCGGAAAATAGCGGTTTCTATCGGCGTGTTTCTGTGGCTCAATTAGCTTCAATATGTTAGTTTGAGAAGCATGAAAAAGACACGAAACGCGGTTAGAAGCGAGTATGCGAGAATCGCCAATCGTGTCGTGTCCGAAGACTTCCAAGGGCGTGCGGTTCCTGAAACTCGTAGTGCGGTTTCTTATCTCTGCTCAATGTTGAACAGAATCAGCGAAACGCCTGATTCGCTGCCATCTAGAGTGACATTGCAGAACTATGGAAGCATGTATGCCCTTGCAGTCACTTCGTATGAAGATAAACGTAAGCGCTGCGCGATACTGCTCTCTATCGCAAATGGGGCGATGGAAGCCGATGACATATTTGAAATTGTCGTGGACTCGGACATATTCACGGCAGAAGAGATAACGCAGGTTACGGCCTTAAGCTGTCTGATTCCTGCGGCCGAACGGCTTAGGGAATGGGCGTATTCCGCAGCTATCCGCGCCATGTACGACTATTGCCGCGCGTGCCTGACTTTGCTGGAGATACGCAAAAGTTCAATGTCCATCATGAGGGGCATTAATGCCTATACGCAGCCGGTGGCATTGCTGCTCGCATTGCTTCTGTTCCTCGCTCTCTCCGAAGTTGCCAATAATTCCCTGCGGTATCGGCTTGAAAAGGCACCACCAATGGGAATGAGCGTCATGCTTACGTGTTTGATTGTTTCGGCAACACTTGCGCCCCGTGCACCTCAACATCTCCCCGCTAGCGACAACATTTACTTAAAGGCCGTTGTCGTGCGGGGGTTCTATCGCGCTTAACTCGCCTCTGACCGCGCCCCGCCATACACGGCCCCATACCCGAAATGGGGCTAACCATGAACGATTCGCACAAACTACTCAGACGCAAGGCCGCAGCCGAATATATCGGAGTCTCTACTACCACATTAGACCGCCTTACCAGTCGCGGCTGCATTGCCTACATATCCGTGCCCAGTTCAGGCAAAGCGGGAAAACCTTCCCGCGCTTGGACTGTGGGTGACCTCAATAACTTCATTGACTCTCGCCGTAGAATCTGCAAAACCAACGAATCTCCCTCAATTGGGCTACGCAACCGCAAACATGGAAAAGTGAAGTCTCAAACTCTTCCAGAATCGGCAACGGCAATTCTGCGGGGTGAATCTCTATGAAACGCGGTAACAAGTTAATCGACAAGGAAACCGGCCGTCTGAAGTGCTACGTTGTGCAAAGAATCTACGATTATTGCGGGATGCAAGCGAAACAACATAGCGGATATGTCAGAATCTCATACGGAGTATTGGCGCAACATGTAGGGTTACCGTGGATATGGGCGGGTAGCGATAACGCCCATACGATAACGCTGCTTTATGCCGCTCTGCGCCGTCTTGAACGATATGGGTTGATACGCATGAAAACCGACACTCATACGATGGTATTGGTGCTGCTCAGGGTATCCCCAAAGCGGCTATACCGGTATGGACACGATACCGCGCTGTTCCGTTTCGAACCGCGCTGAGGTATGGCCGTGGGACAAAAACTAACGAAATGGGCCATAAGGCTGAGCGGCTACTACAAGTTGTCTCACCACACCGCCCATGTATTCATAGTGATGGCGAACATGGCCCAAGACTATGACGCGAGAAACAAGGACGGTATGCGGCTGAAACCCGCCCGCGTATTCGCGTCCCGTACAACACTAGCCGAACTGATAGAAGGTGACCCAGCAAAAGGGCGTAACCTGATACGCCCTCTCAAAGAGCTGCGGGCGCTCAATCTCATAGAATCTGTAGGTGTCGCGCATAGGGGCCAAGCTCAGGAATACCGGTTATGTATCGCGGAAGCTGTGACCGCAGTAAACGGCACCGGCGTTTTCACCGCTAAATATCGTTCGGACTATAACGAGCTGATACATATGGAACGGGCGCTAAAGCGCGGTGACATTCGATAGATGAAGCGTCTACATGCCGGTGCGTCGGCAAAGGTTGCACGGCATGTAGACGCTTTGCTATGGGCGGTTGTGTTCCTGAGATTAAAGGGTACACATGATGTGATGTTAAGGTCACACGGTGTGACGGCATGGTCACATGGTGTGTAGCAAAGGGTGTACATGATGTGATGCTAAGGTCACGCCATGTACACCCCTATAAGGATTAAGAGTAATGAAGAGTATTTAATGAGATAGAAGAGCAACGGCAAGTGTCTACCGTTGGCATGTCTTTTTTTAAAGAACCTTCCAATGGTAGACCCCGCGTCCAGTCTTTTCTCCCCCCAACTTTAAACAAAAAACAATTCCCCACCGAAGGGTCGTTTTTTGTCTAAAAATGGTGTTCTCTCCCCACTTTCTCTCATATATCGCATGTTTTTAGGGAAAACACTTCTTTATATCCGATATGCTGCGGCTTGGTGCGTCTCCGTTCGCTATGATGGCCTGACTTTGGTTGCCCCCATCTATCTTGCCTATCCGTTCTTTTCGATAAAGGCCGTGCAATATTCGTCGGCGGTTTTCCAGAATTGGGCGTATCCGGCTGTCAGATTACCGCAAAGGTGCGTGTCGTCAGTCATTGCCAAATCTATAAGCCCGTCCCGTTGCAATAGTCGCGCTCCTTCGTGAAGGTCTGGAACGGGTAAACGCTCCGGCCCATCTCCGAAGCAATCGGAGAACCGCAAGAGATTTATCGAAAAGGACATATTGCCTTTTCCCGCTGCGTCTACCCGTAGTTGATGGGCGAGTATTCCGGCTGCGCGTAATGTTTCCGCGTCTATGCCTTCCAGCCTTTTCGGATACGGCGGCTGGTCTGTCCCTCTTGCCGTGGCCGTGGGCGGCTGGTCTGTCTCTCTTGCCGTGGCCGTGGGCGGCTGGTCTGTCTCTCTTGCCGTGGCCGTGGGCGGCTGGTCTATCGTTGCCGCCGTAACAAGCTCTCGCAACGCACCGTCTGGTAATGCCACATAGCACTCCGTCGTTTCCGTGCTTGAATGACCGAGTGCGCGGGACACCGCCAACAAGTCGTGACTGTCGGAATAAGCCACGGTGGCGAACCTGTGCCGCAGCTTATGGCAACTGTAACCCCTCGGCAGCAATTTCGATACATGGCTGGAAACATAGGACTCTTCAACGTGACCGCCCCAACGTCCTTTGAAGAGATAGCCATGCGCCAACAGAATCTCACGCGCTAAGCCTTTTGGAAGTGGCACGTTCCGCTGTTTATCGCCCTTGCCGTGCACTATAAGTGTGAACTCGCCCCGCGCTCCGGTCACAACATCGTTGGTATGCACTTGGCAAATCTCGCCACGTCTTAGACCGCACTCGGCGGCAAGAAGAATCATGAGTCGTTCAGCATGGTTGGCCTTCCGCAGTGCGTCCCGTATGGCACTGTCGGGGCATGGCTTCGGGTGCGGCTGCGGGCGTTTCACGCTAGGCAATGCGGCTGCGGGGTTATCCTGCCTTATGCCGAAGTCTTGGCACCATTTGAAGAACGTGGAGAACGTGTTTCTATATGCCTTGCGCGTTTCAGCCGCCTTGCATTTCGCAAGATATGCGATTAGCTGCCGCGTGGTGACCTCACTGGGCGCGACATCTACAGTGTTCGCCAAACGTTGCAGCTTGTACCAGCGGCTTCTGATTGTTTGCTCACTCACCCCACCGGCTCTCTTGAAGTCGAGGAAATCATCGACGGGGCCACGCCACGACTCCGGCATGGAAACGGTACGCCTGTTGTTGGTCATGCCGTCACCTCCTGTAATCTCTCTTCGAGCTGCCTAATACGCTGTTCCTGCCGCTGTTCTTCTCGCCTATGGTGTTCCATGCGTGCGGCTAGTTCCATGTCTCCGCGTTCGTCGGCGTGCTGGTAAATCAATGCCGCTCTAGGGCTGCTATGCCCCATACGCTGCATTAGTTCCTTGGTGGTGGCTCCGGCCTTCGCTGCCATCGTTGCGCCTGTGTGCCGTAGGTCATGGAAACGCAAGTCATCGCGCCCCGCTGCCTTCCTCGCAGCTCTGAACATCTTCCCTATGACGTTGTTCCGTATGGGGGTATTGTTGCGGGAGCTGAACACATAGGATTCTTGCGGTTCATTGACGTATTTCGCCATATGTTCCATAAGCACTGGCGTAAGGTGCGCGGGCAGATACACCACACGGTTCCCCGCGCTGGTTTTGGGCGCGGCTTCCTCGTATATCTCCGTTCCGATTCTGTAGGTCTGTTTGTCAACGTTGATTCTATAGACAAGCTCATTGGCGGATACGTCGGCAACAAGCGCTATGTCTTTGCGCCGCAGCCCCGCTATCTCGCTGAAACGCAGCCCAGACCATGCGGCAAACGGGATAATTGCATGGTATCTGTCCGGCATGTTGCGGGCGATTACGTCAAGCTCTTCAAGTGTCGCGGGCTTGCGTTCCGCAGCGCGTGAGCTGCTCGCCCCCTTGATGACGCAAGGATTGTGCCGTATGACTTCATCGCGTTCCGCTTCGGCCATAATCGTATGCAGCAGCCTATAAGCCTGTGCTATGCGCGTGGTGCCGGTGCTCCGTCTGTTCGGCATTTTTCCGGTTTTCTCTTTGGTTTTGTATTCGTTTATGAGTTGCAACCGCCATTGTTTGACCGACAACGGGCTAATGTCCCGCATGGACATGGGGCCGAAATACGGTAGAAGCAGCGTGTCCAGCGTGGAAGCGTAAAGCCGCGCGGTTTTGGGCGCTAGCGAGTCTTTGCGGTATGAAAACCAAGTAAGGGCATAATGCCGGAACGTCTGCCCCGCCATATCCGGCCGCAGCCACTCGCCGCGTGTTATGGCGCTGCGCGTTTCCGCAAGCCATGCGTCCGCGTCCTTTGAGGTCTGGAATGTGTGGGGAGCTGGAAAACGTTCACCATTGACCACATAAGACGCTTGGAAGCGGCCGGAGCGCATTTTCCGAATGGCTCCGAAGTTCCTTCTAGGCATTGTGTCGTAACCTCCTTTGCACCACCAGTCGTTTGCATATCCGCCGCAGCCCGAACGGGACGGCATGACGCATTTTCCTTGCACCACATATGCAACACTAGCTATGCGTTAGGGGGCTTTAATTGGCCTTGATTTGCTTCTACGGCGAAAACAGAAAAACCGCTGGAAACCTAGTGTTTCCAACGGTCTAAGCAGTGGAGCTAGCCGGGTTCGAACCGGCGACCCTCTGCTTGCAAAGCAGATGCGCTACCAGCTGCGCTATAGCCCCATAGGTGAAAAAAGCGGCTGTGCCGCTTCCTTACCATCTACGTGGGCCCGGGAGGACTTGAACCTCCGACCTCATCCTTATCAGGGATGCGCTCTAACCACCTGAGCTACGGGCCCAACTCGCTGTGTCTTGAACACAACGAATTGAAATAATACTTGAATCACAGGGAAAGTCAAGTGCCGCCGTGTCATCGGCGTGTCGTGGCATAATGCAGGCATGACATATGGGCAGCGCAACGGCGGTAACGGCCGCAACGGCAGGGGAGTGGGGCATCGCAACCGCAATCGCGTGATTTCCGAAACGACGGCGAGCATCGCCGGCATGCGGGTGGCCATCGTGCGCAAACCCATCAAAAACATGTACCTGCGCATCAAACCGCCGAACGCGGATATCGTCATCTCCGCGCCGCAACGAATGTCGCAAAACGCTATCGAACGGTTTGTGACGGAACGCAAGCCGTGGATCGAACGGGCGCAATGCAGCATGCGACAGGCCAGAGACGCGCAACTCAACGCGCAGCGTGCGCAAAACGGCAATATTGGCGATACTGGCGCTTCCGCCAACCCGCCCGCTTTCGTATGGACGGACGAGGCCAAGGCGCGGGCGCAACGCAACATCGAATCGCAATTGCCTGTGTTGCTTGCCAAATGGGGCCCGATCGTTGGCCGTACGCCGACGCATATCACGTTGCGTCTGATGAGTTCGCGTTGGGGATCGTGCACGCCGAAGACCGGACGTATCCGACTTAACCTGCAGCTTGGTTTAATGGCCCCTAGATTCCTCGAATACGTGCTGGTGCATGAGATGACCCACCTGTGGGAGAACGGCCACGGAGAGGGCTTTCAAAGGCGTATGAGCGCCTATCTGCCGCAATGGAGGCAGTTGCGCCGCGACATCAACCGGCAGGTGGTGCTGTAAGAGGCCGCTTGGGTTACTTGGCGTCCGCCGCGGAATCGCCAGCTGCGGAACCGTCCTCATCGGCGGTGTGCCGACGCACTTCCAGCGTTTCGATACGACGGCCGTCCACTTCGGTGACGACCATGTCATAACCGTCATCGGATGACAGCACGTCGCCGACCTCGCCCATTTTGCCGGTGTGCGCCAGGAAATAGCCGGCAACCGTCTCGTACGGGCCGTCTTCCAGCTCGATGCCGGTCAAATCCGCGAAATCCTCGATCGTCATGCCACCTTCGATGGTGGCCACGCCATTGACGAAAGCGGTGCGTTCTGTGCGTTCGCCGCCCTTTTCCTCCGGCAGGTCGTATTCGTCGCGGATGTCGCCGACCAATTCCTCGGTCATGTCTTCCAACGTGACGATGCCGTCGGTGCCGCCGTATTCGTCGATCACCACGGCCAGGTGAATGCCTCGTTTGCGCAGCAGCTCAAGGCTTGGCAGCAGCTTCGACGTGCCCGGCAGGGAAATGCCCTCACGCGTCACGTCGGCAACGGTTCTCGCCTTCGGATCGCGGATGTCAAGCAGGTCGCGCACGTGCACGAAGCCGAGCACATCATCGAAATCCTTGCCGGTGACGGGGTAACGCGAATACGGCATTTCACGCACGTACGCGGCGGCTTCCGCAATCGGCATGGAGCCGTCCAGGAACGCGACGTCGGCACGCGGACGCATGACCTCCGCCACAATGGTTTCGGATGCGTCGAACACGTCGTCGAGGATGGTGCGCTCGTCCTTGCTGAGGTTGGTGTTGGTGTTGACGAGCACGCGCAGCTCGTCGTCGGACACCTCGCTGTCGGTTTCGTTCGGATCGAAGCCGAGCAGCCGCACGATGCCGTTCGTATTCTTGCCGATCAGCCAGATGATCGGCTTGCACACTTTGGCGAACACATGGATGGCCGGCACCACGGCACGCGCGATCTGCTCGTTGCGTTGCATGGCGATACGCTTCGGCACCAGTTCGGAAATGACGATAGAGCAATACGAGATGATCAGCGTCAACGCGATGGTGGTCAGGGGAGCGGCGACGTTATGCGGCACACCCCAGTCTTCGATGACCGGCACGATATACGGGGCGATTGAGGATTCGCCGAACGACGCGGACAGGAAGCCGCACAGCGTCACGCCGATCTGCACGGTGGACAGGAACGTGTTCGGGTCGCGTGCGATCTGCGCCACACGCTTGCCGCGCGCATCCTCCTGTTCCATCTGGTCGATCTGCGATCCGCGCAGGCTGACCAGCGCCAGTTCGGTGCCGGCGAACACGGAACCGAGCAGCAGGAAGATGAAAATCAGAAGGATGTTCAAACCAAGCGACATGATTCCAATCTAAAGCAACGGCATGTCAAAACAGCGCGACGCAACGGATCCGGAAGCCGTCTTTTTCCGGAAAATCGTCAGAAGCTCAGCACTTCCACCTTGCCGGTGTCGAGCTGGTAACGTGCTCCGGTGATCATCAGCCGATCCTCGGCCAGCGCGCGCTGGATCACTTCGGAACGTTCCACCAGCTGTTCGATGGTGCGTGCGATGTGCACGCGCTCGAAATCCTCCGCCGATTCCAGTTCCGATTCGTGCGCCTGCCAAATCGAAAAACCGACCGTGCGCAGCATTAGCGATTCCGCATTCATAATGCGTTCGTCGATGTCGGCGATGCTGTCGGCGGCCATCAGCGAATCCTCCGCGTCGGCGGTCAACTCGTGCAACAACGCCTCGTATTCCTTGCATGCCTGCTTGATCGCGCCGCAATTCTGATGGCCGAGCACCACCAAAAGGCGCACGCCGAGCACGTCCACCGCGTATTCCAAAGAGGCGATCACAGCATCGTCTATGACCTGCCCTGCCGTGCGCACGGTGAACAGATCGCCGATGCCTGCGTCGAAAATAATATCGGGGCTTACTCGCGCGTCGGAGCAGCTCAGTATGGCCGCTTCCGGTGCGTGTGTGTCCACAAGTGCCTCGCGTGCTTCAGCGCCACGATTCGGATGTTCCGGTTTGCCCTCCGCAAACCTGCGATTACCTGCCAGCATGCGGCTCCAAACGCCGCTTGCCGTGCCTTCGACCTCGTCTTGGTCTACAAACAGTTCGTCTGCCATTGACTCCACCCCTCATTGTTCAGGCTAGCCAACATCATACGTTTTGGTCTGACCGTTCGCTGGGAAATAGAGCGATATCTCGCTTATGTATGGCAGATTTCGTGTTCTGTCCGGTGATATTTCGCTTATGTATGGCAGTCCCAAAGGTGAAAAACCGGAAAAATGTACCCCCGAAGTGGGTTTTTCGCATGATGGTCTGCCATATATAAGCGAGAAGGCTCATGACAAGGCTCCGATTCTGCCATATATAAGGCAGATATAGGTATGAAAAAGGGTCCCCGATCGGCAGTGCGAACGGGGACCCTGAAAGAAACTGGCTAAAATCAGCCGGTGTTCTGCAGGCCTGCTGCGACACCCGACACGGTGCACAGGATCAGGTAGGTGTTACTGCAGTCTGCAGAAGATGAAAAGAATAAGAGCTAAAACAAGAAAGGCGGCACCGCTTATTCTCATTAAGGATGTGTATAGATTGCTCGGATCTCCTTTTTGAGTCCAGAGGAAATTGCTTATTTTCCAGAGTTGCCTTGGAAAAATAAGCATACATAATCCTAGCAGGGCAAGTGCTGTGAGATATATGTACTGCACTGTTCTCCTTATTTTAGGTAGTCGGAGACGCAAGGGTATGGTCCTTGTTTATTATAAAAAAGGCTGCTGGTGCAGACAAGCTTCCTGCTGAGAGAGAAGCTGAAGTGAGTGCTCGGGCTTTCGCCGCGTTCATAGCTCAACCAAGACGGTAGTTCGCATAATGTGTAATATGTGGGCAGATATGGCATATGCCACATCTGCCCACACATTATCTTCTACTTAGGATCCTTCTGGTGGATGAATGGAAAGCTGCTACATAAGGAGTGCCAGTGCGAGGAAGAATCCTGTAATACCCGTGGCTATCAATACGGTGATGGTGATGATTCCGGCGAAGATACGTACAGCCAAGATCTTCCTTCCATGACTCGAGGGGTTGGTTGCGGCTAATTTCGTTATTCCAACCACAGACCAGCAAGCTATGCCCAGTGCCAGTGTCAAAAATTCTCGAAACCATTCCGCCTCAAGCAAGGGAAGGCCGACGATCGATGACGGATCGCTTGCTAGTTTTGGCGGAATGGCGCATAGGATACGTTCCAACATCAGGTAAGGGCCATCGAAATGGACTAGATTCAGAGTGAATGGGAGCAGCAGCACCAGCCCTATCCACCATAGGATGCGCCGAGTGATTATGAGCTTGGCATCCAGTGTCCCGGCGTCGCCCTTCGTCTTGATGCCGTCCGTTGGTCCGGTGTTCCCGCGCTCATCCGCTGACTTGTCCATGTCCCCTCCGATCAGCCGAGGTGCCCCGTTCCGTGTGCGTCCGTTCCGTGTGCGTCCGTTCCGCACACCCGCCCGGCGTGCCCCGCCGCCGG